>Ga0134093_1000140_pt1 | contig 84647 bp, 88 predicted proteins | sample 4_1taG_FD_94452 | JGI IMG/M metagenome (GOLD analysis project Ga0134093, IMG submission 94452) | Switchgrass degrading microbial communities from high solid loading bioreactors in New Hampshire, USA - 4_13_20_68_A1 metaG | ecosystem: Engineered > Bioreactor > Semi-continuous > Anaerobic >...
GGCTTCCTCCAGACCCCACTGTTGCCAGTGGCGCCCTTGCCTGCTGGTTACCTTCCCGCTGGTTGGGCGGTAGGGTTTCTCTCAACCCATCGGCTCGGTAGACATGCCGGGCACACAAAAAAGTCTCAGACCTTCCGGTCTGAGACCTGGTATCCCGGTGCTAGACGCTCCTCGTTTCATCTACGATGGTGATCCTTTCAAACCCCACCCCCGTTAAGCGGTGGACCAACTCCCCTATCCCCGCAGCTTCTTCCCTGGTTAGGATGACCGGCACCACCACAGTGACAGCCTCTGGATCCAGAAGCACCAGCGCATCGAGGTATCCCTTGGCCTTGAGCAGATTCTCAATCTCCGTCTCCCGGGTGATCCTGTCGATGAGCAGCTGCAGCTGGCTCTGGGCTTCCTCTCTCCTTTCTCCCTCAGTGTGGGCATCGTAGGCTATGTTCTGGAGAAGTTCGATCTGCCTGCTGCGCATGCGTTCTCTCTCCAGCTTGTACTCGGCAAACTTGGTGGGAACGGTGCGCACCGTGACGGGCTCAACCACCACCATCTGCTCCACGTCCCTGATCTGTTCGGCGGTCACCTCTTCCTGCGGGGGTTCGCCCTCCACCCGGAAGATGTAAACCAGAGCCGCAACCACCAAGACCATGATGAACAAGTTCCACAGGGCTCGCCTGCCCCGCACCACGTAGAACCTTGCCACTTACCATCCCCCCTATTCTTTGAACAGGACCTCAATACGATACATTGGCAGCTGCAGAACGGTTGCCACCGCCTGGGCCACAGCCAGCCGAAGTTCAGCTCTGGGTTCCGCATCGACCACCACCAACACTCCCCGCACCTGCGGTTCGATTTCCTCAAGCACGAGAGGTGTCTCCCTGCGTTCCGCGTCGCTGCGCAGAATAACCGGAGCAGAGGTCAGCCGCTTCTCCACCACTCCCTCCGGCCCGGTGCGCACCTCCTCAGTGATGCTCTCCGCGACGTTCAGCCGCGGCCCCCGGTCCATGGTCACGTACACAGCGCAGCGCCTGCCGCCGAGAAGGTAATTCAGAATCTCGGTGAGTTCTTCAGCCACGCTCTGCTCCCTCTCGCCCGCCGCCAAGGCCGGCTGTTCAGAGGTCAGCAGCCCGCCGGGTTCCAGCCGCGAGGATGGCTGGCTCATAAGAAGGCCTGCCCCCATCACCAGCAGTGCCGCCAGCCAAGGCAGCAGCCTTTTCTGCCGTTCCGTCAACCGATTCCACAGTTCGCCCATGGCCTGCCTCCTCTACTCGGACCAGGGCAGCACTGAAATGTGCTGCGGTGAGATGTTCAAAAGAGCAGACGCCAACTGTACAACCTCTTGACGCAAGCGCGGCTGGAAGGGTTCGATCAAGATTTCCAGCATTGCCGCCCCTTCTCCCGAGGCCGGAAGGCGGACCTCAACCTTCTCCACCTCCCCCAAGCCGGCGAGAGCATCTTCCAGCTGGGCAGCCAGGCTGCCGGTGTGTTCATCCCAGAAAGGCCGGACAGCAGCCCACTGAACTGTTCCCGCCAGCTGCTGCACATCGGGAGCGTCCTCGCCCCCCTGGAGCCAGGTCAGGTCCACGCCCAGCATTTCCTCATTGACGAGGAGCACCACGGGCTCGAGAACGGCGAGCATCAGGCTGAGGCCCAAGACGAGCCGGGCAAACTTGGCAAGCTCCCCAGAAGGGAGCAATAGCTCCAAGACGGCAAGAAGTACAGCTAAACTGAACAGGGTCTGCAGCCACTGTCTCCAGTACATCCGCTTCACCTCACGAACACAGCCAGGTTGCCCAGACCGACCAAGATGGTGACGGCCAGGAAGAACATGAGGGCAGCCGTTCCCAGGGCGATGATCACCAGCACCAGCGAACTCTCCAGGGCAGCCAGGGTCTGAACAAGCCGCTTGTCACAGAGCGGTTCCAAGAGAGCGCCCACCAACTTGTAGACGAAGACCATGGCCACAAGCTTCAGAAGGGGAGCGGCCACGAGGAGAAGGATCATCGCCAATCCGAGGACGCCCACGGCGTTCTTGATCAGGAGTGAACCGCCGACCACAACCTCCACGGCATCGGCAAACATGCCTCCGGCGATGGGGATGAGGGTCTTGGTCAGGTACTTGGCTGTTCTGAGAGAAATGCCGTCAGCAATTGGCGCGATCGCCCCGCGCACCACCATGAACCCGGAAAAGACGATAAACATGATGCCGAGTATGGTTATCACCGCCTGCCTGAACAAGCCGCCCAGTTTGGGAAAGGCCAGCCCGCTGCTGAACTGGCTGATCAAGGAAAAGGCGGTACTGAGCAGGATCAAGGGTAGAAGCAGCCGCTGAACAAGGCTCGCCAGGGTGCTTACTAGGGCCCAGAGCAGAGGATGGAACACGGCAGCCGAGGTGATCCCCCCAACGGCCACCAACAGGGTGGAGAGCATCGGCAGGAGGGAGTGCATGAACTCCACCATGGTCCGCACGGCCTCCTGCGCCGCACCCGCAGCGGTGCTGAAGCTCTGCAGCCCCAGCAGGACCAAGATCAGGAAGCAGACTGCAAAGGCCAGATCCACCACCATCTGGCTGCCGAAGGAACCGCTGAGCCGTTCGAGCAGAGCAGCCAAGATGCCGATCACCGCCAGCTGGCGCAGGAGGTTCATGCTCAGGTATACTTCCCTCAAGAAGCTCCTGAGGAGCCGCTGAAGGAGATCGCCGGGGGAGCGAGCGGCAGAGCCGGCAGCCAGATCCCGCAAGTCGAGGCTGGGCAACAGCTCCCGAAAATCTTCGTCCACGTACTCGGTAAAGCGCAGCAGTTGATCCAGATCGAGCGCCTCCAGCTGGGCTTGGAGTGATTCTTGGATAGGCCGGGAGTTCCAGATGGACTCTTCTTGCGCAGATGCAGGACCGGCGCATGTTAGAAACAGGGCCAAAGCGAGCGTTATGATTAGCGCTTTCACAGAGGCCACCCGCTACAGGCCGAGCAGGCCGAACAAAGTGTGAACAACTGCCCGGAGCAAAGGCAGCCCGATGAAGAGGATGATCAGCTTGCCTGCAAGCTCGATCACGGTAGCGATGGCAGCCTCACCGGCTTCCTCGCTGATCTGCACCCCCAAGGAAGTCACATAGGCAGCTCCAATGGCCTTCAAGACCGGGCCGAGGTAAAAGGAACCGACAGACCCTTCTTGGGCTAGGGAAATGAGGGCCTGCACGACGCTGGCCACCTCTGGGAGCAGAAAGAGAAGAACGGCGGCGGCAAAGGCCAGGGCCAGCAGGACCGCCCAGGATGGCTGCTCTTCCCGGAACTCCGCTTGAAACACCGTCAGTGCAATGCCCATCCCGACCACCAGCGGGAGCCAAAGCACGTCTCTCACCACCTAAAGACCGATTCCACATGGGAGAAAAGCTGCCCCACCATCTGTACCAGCCAGAGGAGCACGATGATCACCCCAGCCAGGCTGAGCATCTGGGCCTGTTCTTTTCGGTCGGCCTGAACCAGGAAGATGTTCAGCACAGCTACCAAGATGCCCAGGCCGGCGATGCGGTAGATCGGAGATAAGTCCGTCACACCCATCCCCCCCTAAATTAGAAGCAGGACAAGGAGCAAGCCTGTGCAGAAGCCTAGGTACTGCCAAAGGCGCACGTTCTTCGCGCGTTCCTGTTCCGCTTCGGTGTGGGCCTGTTCGAGCCTTGCCAGCAGCAGCTTGATCTGCTTGCTCTGTTCATCAGCGTCGCTGCTGCCCAGCACGGCGCCCCAAGAACGTAGATCACCGAGTACTGCCGGGGGCAGGCCATTATCAGCTAAGATGGCCAACTCCCGATCCCAAATGGCTGAAAAACTGTCGCCGCTGCCCGCTTCCAGGCCCCGCTGGAGGGCTGCCAGGAACCTACCTACGGCTCCGGAAAAGAGTGGGGCCTGAGCGGCCAGGAGTCTGGGCAGGGTGGTACGGGCATACTGGATTTCCGACTCCAGCAGCTGCAGAAAGCGGATCAGTTCGCGCAGCAGCTGCACCCTCTGGATATAGCTCCCTGCCACAAGAAAACCGGCGGCACTTGAGGATACGATGATCAAGCCGGCAGCCAACACCTTCACGGCCTCACCCCTGTCCTCCTATGCATATGAGCGCTAACCGGTTCTTAGAACCGCCTCAATGGTCCCGGGGCCCAAGCGGCGGGACAGGATCACCACCAACTCAAAGAAGGCGGCGCTGTCCTTGAGCCAGCTTCGCCTCTTCACCTGTTCCCAGCTGTCCCCATGGCAGGTGGCGATCACCTTTACACCGCTCCGGGCCAGTTCGGCTAGGATCCATCCGTCACTCTGGTGGCCGATTTCATCGGTGACTACAACCTGCGGAGCCAGGGCACGCAGGGCGTGCTGTACTCCCAGTTCTTTGGTGTACCCATCGAGGACGTCGGTCTGCTTTCCCACATCAAGTTGGGGGACTCCACGGTAGGACGAAGCTATCTCTGAACGCTCATCGATCACCACAACCTGGAACCCCAGATCCGCTACTTGGCGTGTTAAATCCCGAAGCAGAGTAGTTTTGCCGCAGCCGGGCGGTGACACGATCAGGGTGGAAAGCACTTGCGATCCCGAACGCCCTACCACCTGCCCGATTATCCCGTCGGCCACGCCAGGCACTGCCCTAGCCTGCCGGAACACCAGCGAAGAGATGCTGCGGATGGTCTTGAGGCGCCCACCGGCATAGACGGCTTGTCCAGCAAGGCCTACCCGATGCCCCCCGGGCAGGGTCAGGTAACCTGCCAAGATTTCCTGCTCCCAGGCGTACCACGAGTGCTCGGTGATCAGCTGCAGAGTGCGGCTTAAGTCTTCGGCACTGACCAGGTAGCCCTGGGCGGGCGGGCTCGGGCGCCCTTGCGGGGAGAGGTAGAAGTAGCCGCGGCGGTCTTTGAGCATCAGGGGGCGCTGCAGGCGCAGGCGAACCTCCTCCAGATCATGAACCGCTGCCCTGCTCACCACATCCCTAACGGCTGGTGCAAGGTAGTTGAGCATCTGACCCACCTCTATCTCACCCTATGCGGGGTGGGGACAAGTTATGACAAAAAAAGACTGCCCCTACGGGCAGCCTCGGCAGTCTTGCGTGTCTGCGCTTACTCTTCCTTATCTTCTGCAGGTTCGGTGTCTTCGTTGAAGGCCTCCTCCAGGTCCTGGAGGTCATCTGTCTCAAAAACCACTGCGCCGCAGCGCTGGCACCGGATCTGGATCCCCTCATCGAAGAGGAAATCCTCATCGAACCTCATGACACACCCACATTGCGGGCATTCGGCCTCTGCGAAGGACTCTTCCGGCTCCTCTTCCCATTCCTCAGAGTCATAGTCATCGTCGTCATCGTCATCGTCCCCGAAGAACTCGTCCTCGAGGCACGCCAGGTCAAAGTCCACTTCCTGCAGGTAGGCGTCGAGCTCTTCCTGGGACTTCTTCAGTTCCTCTACATCAGCGGCCAGCTGGTCCAGGATCTGCAGAACCTTGGAGAAGAGGAATGAGCTCCGCCCCTCTTCTGGTGCGGACTCGCCGTCGATCACCCCGCGCAGATAGGCAATCTTTTCCTTCACGGTCTCCAACAAATCCACCTCCTATTGATCTGACTGTTTAGGCCCGGGACAGATACTCCCCGGTCCTGGTGTCCACTTTTATCCGCTCACCCTGTTCAACAAACAGAGGCACCTGGATGGTGATCCCCGTCTGCAGCGTGGCAGGCTTGGTCGCGCCCTGGGCGGTATCGCCCTTAAAACCGGGCTCAGTATGTACGACCTCCAGCACTACAGTGGTGGGAAGATCCACCCCCACCGGCTCGCCTTGATAAAACTGGATGCCGATAGTCATGTTCTCCAGCAGGTACTTGGGGGCATCACCCAGATCGTCGGCTCTGAGCGCGATCTGATCATAGGTTTCCATATCCATGAAGAAATACTCATCGCCGGAGCTGTACATATACTGCATTTCTTTTAGCTCGATGTGCGCCCTGCTGACGCGTTCACCGGCCCTGAACGTTCTTTCCAGCGTTGCCCCTGTGCGCAGATTCTTCAGCTTGGTGCGCACAAAAGCTGCACCTTTGCCGGGTTTCACATGCAGAAAGTCCACAACACTGTAAATCTCGCCCTCAACTTCGATCGTCAGGCCTGTGCGCAAATCGTTGACAGAAATCATTGCTGCTTCCTCCTATTTCACCACATACAGTTCTTTAAAGGTGGACGTTAAGACCTCGTGACCATCCTCAGTGACCAGCACCAGATCTTCGATCCTGACCCCGCCAAAGCCTGGCAGATAAACTCCCGGTTCCACTGTGACAACCATCCCGGGTTCCAGCACGGTGTTGTCGATCTTGGAGAGCCGCGGACTCTCGTGGATCTCAAGACCGAGGCTGTGTCCGAGTCCATGCCCGAAGTAGTCGCCGTAGCCAGCCTCAGTGATAATATCCCGAGCGATGGCATCGATCTCGGAACCGGTCTTGCCTGGACCGACCGCCTGCAGTGCTTCTAGTTGAGCTTTAAGCACCAGGTCATAGATGAGCAGATGCTTTTCCTCGGGCTCGCCGATCACGATGGTCCTTGTCATGTCCGAACAATAGCCGTTGAACACGCAGCCGAAGTCCAGGACAACGAAATCCCCCCAGCTGAAGATGCGGTCGCCCGGACGGGCATGGGGCAGTGCGCTCTGCGGCCCGGAAGCGATGATGGGTGCAAAAGACACACCGCTGGCGCCTTTCTTGCGCATCAAAAACTCCAGCTCCAGAGCAACCTCCCGCTCAGAGATACCCGATTTGATCTTCGGCAGCAGTTCAGCAAAGGCTTCGTCGCCAATTTGAGCGGCTTTGCGGATGTTCTCAATTTCCTCGGGCGTTTTGCGCATGCGCAGCTGTTCAACCCAGCCGCTGCGCCCCTTCAGCTCCACCGACGAGAACCGTTCCTGCCAATCCCGCAGCTGCTTCACGGTCACGTGTTCTTCCTCAAATACCATGCTGCTGACATTTTCCCCTTTGATCAGCTCGTCCAATGCATCGATATAGTTCTCGATCCTGACCAGTTCCCAACCAGGGCATTCGGCCTTAACCTGCTCCAGGTAACGGAAATCGGTTAAGATGGCCTGCTTGGTGCGGGAAACCCAAACCAGGCCGGCAGACCCCGTGAAACCAGTGAGGTAGCGCCTGTTCACCGGACTGGAAATCAGGAACACGTCCGCACCTTCCGCCTGCAGACGCTCTCGAATCCTGGCTATGCGCTCCATACTCGACCTCCTACTTATCCGTTTCTTCTTTGCCCCTCAGCGCCCCTCGCCTGTCGCGCTACCTGTTTTTTCTATTTACCGCCGGGAAACTCCTGCATCGTCGGGCAAAAAGAAAAACCCCATCTGGGGGGGTCCCCCATCGGGGCGAGCTTCAATGCTTTGGTTGGAAATACAAGGTGACGTTCACAGCTCTTCTACCGCGCTGCATCTTCAGATCCGCCAAGGCATAGTGCTTGAGCTGCGGATGAGCCCGCTTGAGCTTCTGCACGGTCTGACGGATGTCTCCCAGAAACTGACCGCTGGACTCATACACCACGGCTGTCTCATAGACGAATGGCTGCACCGCTTGATCCTCCCTGACTCGTTGATATTAACAGTATGTGCAGGACGGACAAGCGTTATGCATGGAAGGCGCGTTATTTTTTCCGCCCAATCAAGTTGGGCCTGACAAAGTGCTTCACTCCTGCGGGAACGTGCAGCCTGAGGCGGAAGCTGCTCCTGCGGGCTGAAAGCCAGCCGAGGCCGCTGATGACCAAGTCTTCGCCCGGTTTGACGGTCACAGTGCGTTCTTCCCATGCAGCGAAGAATGAACCCCGCTGCAGCCACTTCTCCAGGTGCTTGCTGCTTGATTTCTGCCAGCGCACTCCAGAGCCCGTGAACCCGAGCAGCAGGCCGTCTTGTCCCGCGCCGAGGCATTCCACGATACACAGCCCTTCGATCAGGAGCAGGTCTCCTGCCGCGGCGGGATAGAGATGGGACGTCAGGCTGCGGTGGGGGATGATCTCCACCGCCCTTTCGGGCTCAACCAGATCGCTGACCCTTCCCTCGGGGACAAATCCTGGGGTATCGGCAAAGGTCACTCCTGGGCAGTGCCACTGGGACACGCTGACAGTAGTGCCCGGGTAGGGGGAAACGGTAGGCTTCAGCCCACGGCGCCGGCCCCCGCCGATGCGCATGGTGAGGAGGCGCTCCAGGATACTTGACTTGCCTACGTTGGTTACGCCTACAAGGAGCACCCGTTCCCCCAAGCGCTCCACAGCTTCGGCCAGAACGGGGAAACCCAGCCCGGTTAGGGCGCTGACCAGGCAGACATCAACCTTGGACAATCCGAGACTCTTCAAGCGTCGGCGCACCCAAACCTCCACTTCCTCCAGGGGAACCTGCTCCGGAAGGAGATCCACCTTGTTAACGGTTAGAAGAAGCGAACGATCGCTGAGCAGCCTGAGGAACTCTGGAGGAAGCCCCGACTCAAAGTCAAGGATATCCACGACGAGGATTATCCCCGAAGCCCATTCCAGGCCGTGTTCAATGGCTGAAAGGGCTTCGTCGGCCGTGGGAGTTCCAAGTTCATGGCGGCCGTAATGGGTGATCCGGTAACAGCGCTGGCAGATCACCGTGTCCTCCCCGAGCAGATGCTCTGGAACGTACCCGAACTGGCCCGGGTCTGCGCTCTGGATCCTGGCACCGCAGCCTTGGCAGTAGATTTCAGTCATTTCCTTCGCTCCCCAGCCGCATTTTGATGGAATCAGCATTGATCAGGCCGCGCCTCGCCAAGCTGCGCAGAACTCGCCGCTCAAGCCGGCGCATTACTTTTGTGGTCCCCAGCTCTTCAGTGCTGAGGGGGTTTACCAGTATGGTGAAGAGCCCGAGACGGTTGCCGCCGAAGACATCGGTGAACAATTGGTCACCAACAACGGCCACCTGTTTGCGGGGCAGACCCAAACGATCCATACCCCTGCGGAAGGCCCGGCTCAGCGGCTTCATGGCCCTGCCAACGGCAGGGATGTCCAACAGTTGGGCAAAGGCGGCAGAGCGCTCTGGCAGAGCGTTGGAAACGAGGCAGATCTTGAAGCCCGCTGCCTTAGCCCGCCCGATCCACTCCGCAAGGCGCTCGTCCATCTGAGGATTGCCCCACGGCACAAGGGTGTTGTCAATATCAATGAGGAGTCCGGCGATCCCCCGCCGTTTGAGATCTGCCAGGTCTAGGTCCACCACACTGGGAACGACGGCATCTGGAACGAACAACTTCATCAATGTGCAGCTCCACTTCAAATGATGTCCATTTATTATACCATACTCCCAGTTTGGGAGAAAATAGGCAATGGGCCCCTTAAGACGAGCCCATTGCATGCAGTAGTTTGCCCAGCGCCCGCTTTTCAATGCGGGAGACATATGACCTGGATATCCCGAGCTTCCTGCCGATCTGCCGCTGCGTCAGCCTTTCCTGCTGGCCGAGTCCAAAACGCATCTCCAGAACCGTCCGCTCACGTGGTGAAAGACAGTGGAAGTGCTCGGCAAGCCGGTCCCGATCGATGTTCAGCACGACCGCATCGAGAACCTCGTCCTGTTCTGAGCTGAGAATATCCATCAGGCTGATCTCGTTCCCTTCCCGATCTGCCCCGATGGGATCGTAGAGTTTCACCTCCTGCCGGATCCGCCTGGTGGTGCGCAGGTGCATCAAGATCTCGAGTTCACTGACAGGCGAAGCTGAACCTCGGCGAACACCTGGGGGTCAACGATCGCCGGGCAGGGAATCAGGATCCACTCCTCCTCCGGGCGCAGGGTTGTCCTGCCCTTCGTAGTGTCCCATTTGTTCTGGTAGAACTCACCGATATAAGTCCGGTTTCTCAAGATCTGACGCACGACCTGCCTGTGCCAGAGGGCTGCACCGCGCTTGGTGGGAACTCCAGCCTTGTTCAGAGCCCGGGCAATCCCGGCCAGCCCCCGTATCCCAGGGGGCGGCTGCAGAAACCAGGTGTAGATCTGACGGACCACTTCTGCCTCCGCTTCGTTGATCACGAGCTGTTCGGTGTGGGGGTCGAAATCGTAGCCGTAGATGCGAAAGTCCCTCAGCACCCGGCCCTGCCGTGCCTTTTCCCTCCTGCCCCGGCACATCCGCTCGTTGATCTTGGCCTTCTCAAACTCGGATATCGCACCGCGCAGGGCGTAGAAAAGGTTTCCCTCCGGCGTCTTGGCGTAGCTGCCGTTCACGAAGACAAGGCGCACCCCGCGGCGGTCCCATTCCTCCGTGAGCAGCAGCTGGTGAAGGAGCTTGCGCGAAAGGCGGTCTGGATCCAAACAGATCACCTCGTCGACTTCACCCGCCTCGATGCGTCGCAGCAGCCTCTGCAGGGCGGGCCGCTGCAGAGTTTCGCCGGAGACTCCCTCATCTGCGAAAACCACCGTTTCCGCATCGCCTGCCAGCCTTGCGCATTCCCTAACCTGGGCAGCAATGCTGAAGCCGTGCTTGGCCTGCTCTTCTGTGCTGACACGGGCATAGATAGCGATCAGGCCCTTCACCTCCCTGCCACTGATCTATGTTCCTGGAAACAGGAGAATGATGGTATAATGGAGGGCAGTGAGGAGGTAGACCATGCAGCAGCTTCAGCTTGCCATTTTCGATCTTGATGGCGTTATCTGTGATACCGCCAAATACCACTACTTAGCCTGGAAAAGGCTCGCCCAGGAACTGGGCTTTGATTTCACCGAGAAGGACAATGAGCGGCTCAAGGGCGTGAGCCGCATGCGTTCCCTGGAGATCCTGCTTGAGGTCGGCGGCCTCGAAAAAACCGAAGAAGAGAAAGCAAAGCTTGCAGAGAAGAAGAACACCTGGTACGTGGAGTACATCCTGCAGATGGACTCCTCCGAACTGCTTCCGGGAGTCCTGGACTTCCTGGAGGAGCTGAAGGAGAACAAGGTCAAGCTGGCCTTGGGGTCCGCCAGCAAAAACGCCCGAACCATCCTGCAGCGCCTGGGGATCACACCCCTTTTTGATGCCATCGTCGATGGGAACCTGGTCACAAAGGCCAAACCCGATCCAGAGGTGTTTACATTAGGAGCCGAACTCCTCGGGATTCCACCGGAAAACGCCGTGGTCTTTGAGGACGCGCAGGCGGGTATCGAGGCAGCTCTTGCCGCGGGGATGAAGGTGATCGGCGTGGGCGATCCAAAGGTGCTGAAGCACGCTCAGCATGTCATCACAGGCTTTGCTTCCTTTCGATTTGCCGATCTGCTGGAAATCCTTAAACAGGAATAAGAGTCATAGCGGGCACGCCTTACTGTGCCCAGCTGTGCAAACGATTGCCAAGCGAGGAAAAGTGGGTTAGAATAAGCTCAAGCCAGCGGGGGAGTGTGATGCTTCTGAAACCCTTTTTCGGAACTGATGAATGGTGCATCGTTGAAGACGGGTTCCATCCTGGGGAGAACAGGTTCGTGGAGAGCATTACCAGCCTGGGCAACGGATACATGGGGCTGCGCGGGAACTTCGAAGAGCAGTATTCCGGAGACAGTCTCAAAGGAACATACATCGCGGGTGTCTACTATCCCGATCGCACAGTGGTCGGGTGGTGGAAGGTAGGCTATCCCGAGTACTTTGCCAAGGTCCTCAATGCAGTAAACTTCATCGGCATAGACATCAAGCTGGCGGGAAGGGTTCTCGATCTGCATGAGTGGCCTCCGCGGCAGTTCCGCCGCGTCCTAGACATTCAGCGGGGTGAGCTCAGGCGCTTTGTGCAGGTAGAAGACGCCGACGGACGGGTGTTCTCCATCGCAGCCAAGCGGTTTGTCAGCAAGGATCGGCGGGAGCTTGCCTGCATCAGCTACAGTATTTCATTGGAACATGATCCAACTGACCGAGGAGCGGCAGTGAGCCTGGCTCCCTATCTAGACGGGAACGTGGTAAATGAGGATGCCAATTACGGCGAAGACTTCTGGTTGCGGGTAGATGAGGCATGCGGGCCCGACTACCAGCTTGTGACCATGGAGACCAAGAAATCCGGTTTTGTTGTTGCGGCGGCGAGCTCTTTCCGCCTCTACATTGACGGTCAGGAGGCCTCCGACCTAAGGCCGCAGTATGTTGTGCGGTCCAGGTTTGCTGGATCCGAGGTTGAGCTGGTTCTGTCAGCTGGCCAGACTGTCACTTTGGAGAAGCTTGTGGCAGTCACGACTAACCGGGACTATCCCGATGCGGAGGTGTCCGTCCGGGCCTGCGAGCTGCTCCAGCGGTATGCCCGTTCCACCTATGCCGAGCTTTTCGAGGCCCATGCCCATGCCTGGAAGCAGACCTGGCAGGACAGCGACATCGTAATAACCGGTGATCCCCTCGCCCAGCAGGGCATCCGCTTCAACATCTTCCACCTGCACCAGACCTACACGGGAGAAGATCCCCGCCTGAACATCGGCCCCAAGGGATTTACTGGTGAGAAGTACGGGGGCAGCACCTACTGGGATACGGAGGCCTACTGCCTGCCATTCTACCTCGGCACCAGGGAGCCTGCCATCGCCCGCAACCTGCTGCTCTACCGCTACAACCATTTGAAGAAGGCCAAGGAAAACGCCCGCAAGCTGGGTCTGAAGGGCGCCCTCTACCCCATGGTGACTATGAACGGCGAGGAGTGCCACAACGAGTGGGAGATCACCTTTGAGGAGATCCACCGCAACGGAGCCATCGCCTACGCTATCTTCAACTACGTGCGGTATACAGGCGACGAGCAGTACCTGGTTGACTTCGGACTGGAAGTTCTGGTGGAGATCTGCCGGTTTTGGGCCAGCAGAGTGACCTTCCAGCCCAGGAAGAACGTCTACATGATCCTGGGCGTTACTGGCCCGAACGAATATGAGAACAACGTGAATAACAACTGGTACACCAACCGCATCGCGGCCTGGTGCCTGGACTACACCATGGAGGTGCTGGCAGGGCTTCGCAGCCAAGATCCCGTCCAGTACAGCAGACTGGTGGCCAGGTTTGGGCTTGACGATGCTGAACTTGAGCACTGGGCGGAGATTTCCGCCAAGATGTACTACCCCTTTGTCCCAGAGCTCGGCGTCTTCGAACAGCAGGACGGATTCATGGACAAGGAACTGCTCACCGTAAAGGACATACCGCCTGAACAGAGGCCCCTGAACCAGAACTGGTCCTGGGACCGCATCCTGCGCTCGTGCTTCATCAAGCAGGCCGATGTTCTTCAGGGGCTCTTCTTCTTGGGACATCTTTACGACAGGGAAACGAAGAAGCGCAACTTCGATTTCTATGAACCGATGACGGTTCACGAGTCTTCCCTGTCCCCCTGTGTGCACACCATCCTTGCTGCCGAGCTCGGCTACCAGGAGAAGGCGTATGAGCTGTACCTGCGTACGGCGCGCCTTGATCTCGACAACTACAATAAGGACACCGATGATGGCCTGCACATAACCAGTATGGCCGGCACCTGGATGGCCATCGTCTACGGCTTCGCCGGCCTCCGCATTGAGAACGGCCTGCTTTCCCTTCGTCCCTTCCTGCCGCTTCAGTGGGAGAGTTTCGCTTTCCGGCTGGTGCACCGGGGCCACCATCTAAATGTCGAGGTGACTTCCACAGAGGTGATCATCAGGCAAGCCGGCGGGACAACCTGCAAGCTGGCTGTCTTCGACGAAGTCCACACCGTGGAGGCGTCTGGAGAGCTGAGGGTTCCTCTCTGTAATTGAGATCTCATTTTCAATGCACCTCGCGGCGTAAGTAGCAAGCCGGGTGTTCTTATCCGGATCAAAGGTGTTGATCGCCTTGATCAGGCCGATGACCCCGATGGAAATCAGATCCTCTGTGTCCTCACCCGTGTTGTCAAACTTCTTCACCACATGAGCCACGAGACGAAGGTTCCGCTCAATGAGCATGTTGCGGGCACCTTCGTCTCCTTTTTCTTTGCGGTTGAGCAGTTCCCTTTCTTCTTCGGGGCTGAGAGGCTTGGGGAAGGCACTTCCACTTGTGATGAACCCCGTCAAGAACCCGATCCCTTCCAGCAGCAGCGAACCCAGTGCGCTCATCAGCGAAGGAATCAACGACAGTGCCCCCTTTCTCCCAACACTCGAGCTTTACATTCTATGACCTCTGCTCCACAGGTGTGCCTGTTCTGCTGTTCAAGTGCGGAGGCGTTTTTTGAGAGGTTGGCACAAAAAAAGAGAGTCATTGCTCCCATGACTCCCTCACCTCTAACTCAGCGGTTTTCCTTTCAGCTTGAAAACCTCTTCTCTCAGCATGTTGTTCTCGATAAGCAGGGCATGGTAGCCCCACTCCAGCTCTTTTTTGGCTTTGGCCAGCTCACGGCTATCACGCACGTGGTTGTGCAGCTTAGTCTCGTAGTCGTGGACCAACCGGGACAGCTCAAGATGCTCCTGCTCCAACCTTGCCACCTTGGCCTCCAGATCACCGATCTGCTCTCGGCGTTCAAAGGACTGCAATCCGGCGCGCCAGATCATGATCGCGGCCCGCCACAGCGACGGTGCCTTGGTCAGCTCTTTAAGCGTTTTCACGCCTTACCCCCTTGCTCAGTGGTTGGGTTCTGCCTTGAGAAGATCATCGATCTCCGAGTTGACCCAACTGCGCAGGTCAGTACACACCGAGTAATAGTTCCAGGTGTTTTCTGCGCGCCGCTCAATCAATCCCGCCTTGTGCAGCCGCTTGAGGTGGTACGAAACCGTTGGCTGGTTCACGCCGAGCACATCGGCCAGAGCGCCGACGCACATTTCCTGTTCTTTGAGCAAGAGCAGTATCTGCAGCCGAATGGGGTCCGCTAAGACATGAAAATGCTGCGCACACCGCCTGATCTGATCCATCACCCGGCCCCCTTGTGAAAGATTTCATAATTCATTCTATCTCACTTGGGACCGCAGATCAAGCAAACACAAGGCGGTGCATGCGTTATTTATCTTGTCCTCTGTTCGATCTTCTTGAGCAGGTGGACGGCTCGGGCTTCTTCAGCCAATCTCCGCGAAAGATGGTAGCAGTGTTCGGCCAGCTCCTCTTCCCCGCTGTTCATGTACTCATCGCCCAGTCTGAGCAGCCGTTTGATCTTCTTGCGCGACTCCTGGGGCATCCTGAAGACGAGTTCAGCCTTGAACAGCTTCCATCGTTTAGGCGGGTCTATGTCCATCTAGTGTTTCACACTCCACTGGTACGTTTTATATGATATATTAGCACAAAACTGCCGCGGCTTCAACACAGCCCTCAAGCTGCGCGGCCGTTCTGGTAGGCTTGGTAGGCCCGGGCCGCCCAGTAGACGGTAATTGTGTAAAGGGGCAGAGTCACCAGCCGCGCCAGCAGCCTCATGGGCAGAAGGACAAAGAACCCCTGCCCATACAGGATCGAAACCCACAGGGTGTTGAGCAGGATACCTGTAACCACGTCAGTGAAAAGGACCACGGCAGCCACCCAGAACGGTGTGAGCTTTACCTGCCCCCTGCCCAGAACCATGCCCGGGATAAACCCGACCAAGGCTGAGGACAGCGTGAACCCGGGAAAATACGGCCCGCCGTGAGCGTTGATCAGGTACCCCACCACATCGGCAGCGATTCCGGTCAGCGCCCCGGGCAGCGGGCCGAACAGCACCCCGGTCAGCATGATGGGGATCTCTCCAAAACTCAAGCGCAGGGCACCAACGCCTGCAATGGGCACCATGACGCCGAAAACGCGGGTAAGGACTATGGATACGGCTGTGAGCAGCCCCATGTTCGCCGCCGTCCTGGCGCTCAACTTCATCGCTAACCCCTCCTAGACACCGGCCACAGCCAGACTGCTGATGATCAGCGACGGAGAACCCATATTGCCTCTGCCGCCGAGACTGCCGAACTCAAGATCCGACCCAACGGCTTCCACGCTTTCCAGAAGCCTGAAGAAGTTGCCGGCGATGGTGATCTGTTCAACAGGACGGACAACCCTGCCCCCTTCCACCAGGTAACCATAGGCCCCCAGTGAAAAGTCGCCGGACACCGGGTTGGCGCCGGAGTGGGTTCCCTGCACATCGATGATCACGAGGCCGTCCCCTAAGGCGGATGTCAAATCAGAGAAACCCTGCTCTCCAGGTTCGATGAAAAAGTTGGTTGGGGCGATGCCCACGGGCGACTTGAACGACGGCCGTGAGGCATTGCCCGTGGACTCGACCCCGTCTTTGCGCGCCGTCTTGAGATTGTGCAGGTAGGTCACGAGGCGGCCCGCGGCGATGACCTGTTTGCGGCGGGACGCCACCCCTTCCCCATCGAAGGGCACAGAACCAACACCCTGTTCCAGCAGGGGATCGTCAACCAACGTGACCAGCGGACTGGCGATCTCCGCATCCAGCTTTCCCTTTAGAAGAGAGAGGCCCTTCTGGACCGCTTCCGCCGAAAAGACCGGAACGAAAGTGGCCAAAAGCTGGCGGGCGACGTCGCTCCGCAGCAGGATCCTGTAGTTCCCCGAGGGAACGCTGGATGCCCCAAGGAGCGAGACCGCCTCAGCTGCGGCTTCCCCAGCGAGCCTTGCGGCGTTGAACTTGGACCAGTCACGCTCCACGAGGAATTTGGAACCAGCCTTCACCTGCCCATCCTGCTTGGCCAGGGCGCTCACATAGCCGTAGGCCGCGTTCGACGCAAACCTCTGTTCCAGCCCTCTGGTGTTAGCTATGTAGACCTCTGTCTCTTCGTAACCGGTTAGAACCCGGTTCACTTTTGCTACACGCTTGTCAGCTGCCAGAGCAGCTCGCTCCAAATCCAGGCAGAAGGCCACCAGTTCTTCGGGGGAGACACCGGCCAGTTCTTGGCTGAAACAGGAGACTTGAGGATAACTTCCCGACCCGGCGTGAAATTCCACTTCATCTGCGGATTCGTTGATCTGGGCCGCGGCCTTGGCTCCTGCCACGAGGTACTCCACCGAATCATCGTCGAGCTTCTCCACATAGGCATAGCCGATCCTGCCAGCCCAGCGAGCGCGCAGCCCCGCGCCCTGTTCAAGGCTTGCTCGGTAATCATCAACGGCTCCCTCAAACACGGCCACATGTAAGTTCTTGGTGCGTGTGGCATAGACTTCCAGCTCTTCAAGGCCTGCAGACTGGCCAGCGGCAAAAACCCTATCTTTGAGCTCCCGAAAATCCATTATTTGGCCTCCTTCCGTCCGCCCACCGTGATTTCGCTCACCCTGATGGTCGGCTGCCCCACATCAGCGGGGATGCTGCCGCTCACCGAACCGCACATGCCCTGACCCGTGGCCAAGTTGGACGCCACCATGTCGATTTTCTGCAGGATCTCCGAACCCTTTCCAATCAAGGTAGCGCCGCGCACAGGTTCCGCAATCCGGCCGCCCCGCACCATGTAGCCCTCAGCAACGGCGAAGTTGAACTCGCCTGTGGCAGGGTTAACCGATCCGCCGCCCATTTGCTTGGCGTAGAGAGCATACTCGGTGTTGGCGATGATTTCCTCTCGGGTTGATTCCCCAGCGCAGATGAAAGTGTTGGTCATGCGCGATGTGGGCGCGAACTTGTACGACTGGCGCCTTGAACTGCCCGTGGGCTCCATCCCCATGCGCCGAGCGTTGAAGCGATCGATCATGTATCCCTTGAGGATGCCCTTTTCGATGAGGACATTTCTCCTCGTCTGGGTCCCCTCATCATCAATGTTCTGCGAACCCCAGGCATTGGGGATAGTGCCGTCATCCACTGCGGTCACCAGCTCACTGGCCACCTTCTGTCCCAGGCGCCCGCTGAACTCGGACAATCCCTTGGCCACACTGGTCGCTTCCAGGCTGTGCCCGCAGGCTTCATGGAAGATGACTCCGCCAAAACCGTTGTCAATGATCACCGGGTATTTCCCGCCTGGTGCGTAAGCAGCATTCACCATAGTCACGGCGCTTCGGGCTGCATCCCTGGCGATTTCCTCCACATCGATCCGGTCAAACAGTTCAAAGCCCATGTGCCGTCCAGGGCCGCGGAAAGCCGACTGTTTCTCCCCGTCCTTGCTGGCCACGGCGTTGATGGAGAGCCTGGTCCTCACCCGGCGGTCTTCCACAAAGAGGCCTTCGGAATTGGCGATAAACACGTTCTGGTCCACATCAAGATAACTCACGGCCACCTGGGTGATCTGGTGGTGAAACCCTGCCGCCGCCAGGTGGGCGCGCTTCATGACCTCAACCTTATCCTGATGGGGTACTTGCTGCGGTTCCAGGCGAACCGGGTTGAAGCGCTCCACAGCCAGCCTGGAGAGCACCACTGCTCTGCCCGCAGGAGCGCCGTGCAGAGCCGCTGCAGCTTCGCGGGCAGCCCTGATGAGGCCTTCCCGGTCAATTTCGTTGGTGTAAGCGTACACGCATTTTAGGCCTTGGAAAATGCGGATACCCACCCCGAAGTCCCTGCCGCTGACCGCCTCATCGACGGCCCCGTCAAGCATGCGGATCTGGGTGTTGTAGGTGTCTTCCAAAAATATCTCGGCGAAATCACCGCCCGTAGACATGGCGGCCAAGAGCACGTCAGTAACTACCCGTTCGCTGAGCAACCAAAACCCTCCCAGTTCTATGGTATAATTAGGACGCCAATACGTTTGAAAGGATGTCGCCTATGCTGCCTCAGGACATCATCTGGAGAATCACCGAACGCCTCACTGAACTGCAGGCACTCTGCGAGGAAAGCATCGCGCAGCTGCACCCCAAGAAGAACCAGGATCTAATCTCCAGTATCGAAGAGTGTGAACGTCTCTGCCGCACCCAGCTCAACGTCATGAACCGCATTGCCAAGCGCTACTAAGTCAGGCTTGCTGTCAGGCAGCAGCACCAGATGAGACGCACACAGGCAATCCGACGCACCAAACCCTTTTATGGGAAGAACGGCTCCAGGAAGGCTGAGAAGCCGGGCTGCGAGGCGGCATTCGCCATCTTTTGGTGCCCCCAGGAACACTGTCACGCCCAAGAACTGGGCTGCCTGCCTGAAGTAATCGATGTGCCAGCGCAGCTTCTTCTCGAGCCTGCGGTGCCTGTCCAGGCGCTGCTGGAGGTTCCGCTGAGCACTGCCTGCATAGGCATACACGCCCTGGCTGCAGGAAAAGGTGCCCAACCTCCCCACGGTGAGAGACGTTTTCTTGGGAAGGTACAACCAGAGCAGATAAACACCGTAGTTGCGCATGGATCCGCCCCCCAACCTGTGCTAGTTTAATTCTCGCTGGTGCAGGTTTTTCCTGTAGAGACCAGAAATAATACAGTCAAACCGTGAGGATAGGAGGGAGATTGGTGGATGTAAAGCAAGTCTTGCGCACGCTCAGTGAGGCTGCGGGCGTCTCGGGTTACGAGCGCGAGCTGGCGCAGCTCATCGAGGCGAGCTGCCCTTGGGCCGATGACGTGCGCACAGATAAAATGGGCAATGTGATCATGCTCAAAAAAGGCCAGGGGCCGGAACCGCGGCCTAAGGTCATGCTGGCGGCTCACATGGACGAAATCGGCCTGATCGTCACCAAGATTGAAAAAGGGGGCTTCCTGCGCTTCAGCACCATCGGCGGCTTTGACCAGAGGGCACTGCTGGCCCAGGAAGTGTTGGTCCACGGCAGGAATGGTACGCGCTCAGGCGTCATCGGAGCTAAGCCTCCCCACATCCAAGCCCCAGGCGAGCAGAGCAAAGCTGTGCCGATGAAGGATCTGTTCATCGACGCCGGCTTCAGCAGCGCCGAAGAAGCTGAGAAGTTCGTGAGGGTGGGCGATCTGGTCACTATTAAGCGCCCCGTAACCAACCTGAACGGTTCATACATGTCCGGCAAGGCGTTCGACGACAGGGCGGGAGTCGCTGCCATCCTTGAGTGTTTCAAAGTCCTGTCCACAGTGGCTCACCAGGCAGATGTCTACGGTGTGGCGACCGTCCAGGAAGAGGTGGGCCTGCGCGGAGCTGTGACAAGTACCTATGGTATCATCCCTGATATCGGTATCGCCATTGACGTTGGCTTCGGCGACTCTCCAGGGCTGCCGGACACTGACACGATCAAGCTCTCCCAAGGCCCGGGCATCGCCATCGGCCCCCATGTGCACCCGAAGGTCTACGCCCGCATGGTGCAGACGGCCAAGGAGTGGAATATCAGCTATTCGCTGGATCCTTCCCCCTACCCGGGTGGAACAGACGCCTACGCAATACAGGTAACCAGGGCAGGTGTGGCCACGATCCTTCTGTCCATACCGCTGCGCTACATGCACACGGCCGTGGAGACTCTGGATTACCAAGACATCCAGCGCACAGGGCGCCTGATGGCCATGTTCATAGCCGGTCTTGATCAAGAATTCGTGGAGGGATTGACATGCTTCTAGCCCGCTTAACCCAGGCCAACGGCGCACCCGGGCAGGAGAATGAAGTGCGTGATCTGATCCGCGCTGAAGTCCAGGCCCATGCTCACGTGGTGAAGACAGATGCCCTGGGCAACCTCCTGGCCATCAAAAACCCGGACGCTCCCGGCCCCAAAGTGATGATCGCGGCACACATGGACGAAGTGGCCTTGATGATCGTAGGAATCGACAACGGTTACCTAAAGTTCCGGCCCATCGGCGGCGTTGATCCGCGGGTGCTCGTGGCCAAGACGGTGGTAGTCGGCAGCAAGAAGGTTCCTGGTGTGATCGGCGCCAAACCCATCCACCTGCAGAGGCCTGAGGAACGGGAACGGGCCTTCACCATCCAGGAGATGGTCATTGATATCGGAGCGAAGAGCAAGGACGAAGCTGAAAAGCTCGTGAGCTTGGGCGAGATCGCCTATTTCACCACGGACTACGAAGAGCTGGGTCCAGACAAGGTGAAAGCCAAGGCCCTGGATGACCGGGTCGGCTGTGCCCTGGCCATCCGCCTGCTGCAGGAAGAGGTTTCCTTCCCCCTGATCGCTGCCTTTACCGTTCAAGAAGAAGTCGGCCTGCGGGGTGCAGGAGTCGCTGCCTATCAGGTGGAGCCAGACATAGCCTTCGTTCTTGAGGGAACGACCGCCTCCGATGTGCCCGGCACCGACGATCACAAACAGGCCACGGCGCTGGGTATGGGGCCGGCCATCACCGTGATGGACCGCGCTGTCATCCCCAACCCCCAGCTGGTGCAGGAGCTTCTCGCCTTGGCCGCCGAAAAGGGGATCAAGGTTCAGATCCGCCGCAGCACAGCCGGTGGAACCGACGCGGGGCAGATTCAACTCTCAAAGGCCGGCGTCAAGGTTGCGGCCATTTCAGTACCATGCCGCTACATCCATTCCCCCGCGGCAGTGATGTGCAGAGACGACTTTGAAGGAGCGTACCAGCTCGTGAAACATTATCTAGCACGGCTTGAAGAAAGGGTGGGATTGAGTTGAAAGCCATCATTGAGCAGTTGACGCAGGCCTTCGGCCCCTCGGGTTACGAGGGCGAAGTGACAAGTCTCATCACGGATCTCGTGAAAGACTATGCTGATGAGCTGCGCACAGACGTCCTCGGCAACCTGATTGCCGTGAAACACGGTTCCCAAGACGGCAAGAAGATAATGTTCGCTGCCCACACAGACGAGATCGGCATCGTCATCACGTACATCGATGACAAGGGCTTCCTGCGCTTTTCTCCGGTCGGCGGAGTGGGCGTGGCCTCCCTGGTGGGCCACAGGGTCCGCTTCGCCAGCGGAGCAATCGGTGTCATCTACCAAGAGGAAGAAACTGAGTGGAAGGCACTTACTATCGATAAGCTCTTCATTGATATCGGCGCCTCCAGCAAGGAAGAGGCCGAACAGAAGGTGCACATCGGCGAGTTCGGAGTGTTCCACCGGGAGTTTGCTGACCTCGGTACCCGCCTGGTTTCCAAGGCCATGGACGACCGCGTTGGCTGCGCCGTGCTGGTCGAAGCCCTGCGCAGGATGGGCCAGCCAAAGAACACCGTCTTCTTCGTCTTCACCACCCAGGAAGAAGTAGGGCTGAGAGGCGCTCGCACTGCAGCCTTCGGCCTGGATCCGGACCTGGGTATTGCCCTCGATGTGACCCTCACGGGCGATATGCCCGAAGCAAGGCGCATGGCTGTCTCCCTGGGCAAAGGCGCCGCGGTCAAAGTGAAAGACTCTTCACTGATCGCGCATCCGAAGGTTAAGGACCTGCTCGTAGACCTCTGCGAGGCTAAGGGCATCCCCTATCAGATGGAAGTGCTGGAACGCGGTGGCACCGACGCGGGCGCAATACACCTCACCAAGGAAGGGGTTCCCTCGGGAACCATCTCCATCCCCACCCGCTACGTCCACTCGCCCTCCGAGATGGTGGATCTCGGAGATGTTCAGGCCTGCGTAAACCTTGTCCTGGCTGTAACTGACGCCGATCTCAGTCAGATCATCTAGCATCAAAGCGCGCAAAGAGAGCTGCCCGAGGGCGGCTCTCTTTTTTCGCGGTACAACCGATCTACAGCAGGCTCTTGACCCTTTCCGGCTGGTTGGTGATGATGCCGTCGATGCGGCACATCTTAGCCCGCTGGACATCTGCCTCTTCATCTATGGTCCAGGCATTGACCATCATCCCATTCTGCTGGGCAGCGGTGACGATCTCCGGGATCAGAGTGTGATGATAGGGGTGCAGCACCGTTACGCCGATGCTCTTGGCATAGACCCAGGGGTTGACCAGAGCGGCCGAGTAAAGGATCGCCGTCCTGGCCTGCGGTTTAATGGTGATCAGATGCGCCAGGGCGTAATGGTTGAACGACGAGATGATCGTGCGTTCCCAGCGATCGTATTGATCCAGGAGCGCAACCAGCTTCTCGTTGAGATGTTCAAACCCTAGACCTGTCTTGATCTCCACGTTAAGCAGGATATCTTTACCCTTGATAAGATCCAGGACCTGCCGGAGTGTAGGTACTCTCTGCCCTGCGAAATCTGGCCCGAACCAGGAACCGGCATCGAGCGCCTTCAGTTCAGCCAGGGTGTAGGCCGTGATCGGGCCTGTCCCATTCGTGGTCCGGTTGACTTTTTCGTCATGCATGACCACGATCTCCCCGTCTCGGGTCAGATGCACGTCCAGCTCAATACCATCTGCTCCCGCCGCCAGAGCCAGTTCAAAGGCTGCCATGGTATTCTCGGGCGCTTTTGCTGAATAACCGCGATGTGCTATTACGATCACACTCATCATCTCCCACTTCTTAGTGCTTCTAAGTCAATCCTGCCGGCGAAAACCCTCGTGGCAGGCCCTGACATAAAGACATGACCGCCTTCCTGCCATCCGATGGTCAGCTCACCGCCTGGCAGCCCAACCCGCACAGGGGTTTGGCAGTGCCCCTGCTCCATGGAAACAACTGCCGCAGCACAGGCTCCTGTTCCGCAGGCTAGGGTGGGCCCTGCTCCTCTTTCCCAAACCCTCACTTTGATTCGGTTCTGGTCCAAAACCTGAACGAACTCAATGTTAGCCTTGTGCGGCCACACCGGGGCATTTTCCAGTGCAGGGCCCAAAACGGCAAGGTTGAGCGAATCCACCTCGTCCACGAAAACCACCCCGTGGGGATTGCCCATGGACACAGGATGGCAGACCCACTCCCGCCCAGATTCAGCAATCCCCAGCGAACCGCCGCCAAGGAAAGAAAGATCTGGTTCGCCCATATCTACCCGGTACAAGCCGCCGGTGGCCTGAACCTCTTTCACCCCAGCCAGGGTGCCGATGGGCAGCACGGGCCCAGACGCCAGGCCTTGACGCAGCAGGTAGTCTGCCATGCAGCGTACAGCGTTCCCGCACATCTCCGCTTCCGAACCATCGGGGTTGAAGATGCGCATAGTAAAGAGGTCTCCGTCTTTGACGATCAGAACGAGGCCATCGGCACCGATCCCAAAGTGGCGGTGGCAGAGCAATCTTGCAAGCTCTTCGCCCTCAGGCAGGAGATCTCCTCTCAGGTCCTCCAAAAAAACGAAATCATTGCCAAGCCCATGGTACTTCACAAACTCGTACTCCACTGCTTTCACTCCCCACTAGAGCAGATGGAAGGCAACCTTGTCAATGGCAGCCTCGATATCCTGGAGATCTCCGTCCGTAACCAGATGGTTGAGGTGGATCTGAACTGCCCGGCTTAACAGATCGAGCGTGACAGGGCACGTGGAAGGCGAGTAGTCCCGCGTGTCCTCTCCCGCCAGGTTCCACGGGAAGCTCCCGCCCCACGGATCCCGCTTCGCCATGAGAAACTCCCAGTTCACGTACACATGCTGGTCCCTGGCACGAGAGTCGTATACCTGGAAGGAAGGTATGCCTTCAGCTGTCAAGGCCTCCGCAACCTTCCTCGCCTTTTCCTCATCGGCCACGAAGAAGACAAGGCTCACACCGAGATCCCGCTCCGTGCCAAAAACGGGCGCAAGCTCGATCTTCGGCTGGGCCTTCAACCGCTCCACCAGCCTGCGCTTGTTTTCCCTCGTCCTCTGCAGGATGGCCGGCATCTTGGCCAGCTGGCCGAGGGATAGGGCCGCCTGCAGCTCCGTTAAGCGGTAGTTCTGCCCGGGGAATGCCGGGATTTTGCGCTCCAGAAAGCGGAACTGGTAGCCGGCTCCGTCGTGGTACAGCACGGCCCGCTGCCACAACTCCTCTGAGTCGGTGACAAGCATGCCGCCCTCACCTGCCGCAATCACCTTGGACTGCTGAAGGCTGAAACAACCGATTTGGCCTATGGAACCGACAAGGCGGCCCCGGTAAGTCCCGCCGTTTGCCTGGGCGGCATCTTCGATCACCATCAGCCCATGCTCCTGGGCAACAGCCATGATCTCGTCCATTGCTGCTGAAATCCCCCGCATGTGCACCACGATCACTGCCTTACTGCGCGGGGTGATCTTTGCCGCGAGATCAGCCGGATCCAGGGTCAAGCTTGAGTCTATTTCAGCCAAGACAGGTACAGCTCCCACGATGGCGACTGCGCAAGCCGTGGCAACCCAAGTGTAGGCCGGGATGATCACCTCATGCCCCGGGCCAACGCCCGCGGCCACCAGGGCGCAGATCAGGGCCGATGTACCCGAGTTTACCGCTAGGGCATACGTGCTGCCCAAAAAGTTCTTGTACTCCTCTTCAAGGGCACTGGCCTCTGAGGTTTCCAGGCCTTCAGGCAGGTAACGGAAGATGCGTTTCTTGTCCAGGACCCGCAGGACCCTGGCCTTTTCTTCTGCACCCAGTTCCTCACTGCCCATGTACTTGGAAACCCACGGGCTCGTCCTCACGGGCGTACCCCCGTGGATGGCCAGCTTCTCCACGCCTATCACTCCCATGAACGCAGATGGTTCTGCTCTTCTCTGTTCGCGAACTTTTGAATGTTGGAAAAAGCCGGGGGAGATCCCGGCTTTTATTATACTCTATTCTGCTTAGGCTGTCTCTTCTTTCCGCAGAGCCCGTGCCCGCTCCCAAACCGCCGGGTCCAATGGACGATCGAATGCGCGGAAGCCCGCCAGAGAAAAGCCGAGCTTGCGGGCGAGGCTGCGCATGAGTTCCAGCTGCTCGAGGCTCAAGTCCGCCCCCAAGCTGGTGTGCTCGTAGCGCCCCTCCAAGGCGAGCATCATGGTCTCGGACATGCAGGCAAAGGCGGTGCCCTTTTCAAAGCCGAAGTTCCAGCCCAGGTCCGGACTGTTGGGCAGAGCGATCACCCCGCCGTCAATCACCAGGACATCAGGCCGCTCCCGCAGCACTCTCTCGCTCACGTTCCCCGGCCGTGACATGTCGCACACCACTGCGCCCTGCTTCAGCAGGTCAGGGGTGATCAGTGTTTCCAGGCTGCTCGTGGCCACCATGATGAGGTCAGCTCTGGGGAGAACTGCCCGGCTGTCCACGGTGAGGGTCAGAGGTGCAGCGTCAGTGAGCACGCCCCGCACGTACTCTACCCAGGTTCCAAGCGGTGCGTCTTCAGGCGGGGCGTCCCCCAAGGTCGCAGCGAAAGCGCCGAGGCTCCCTGGAGCAAAGGTGCGGCCGTCAGCGGCCAGTCTGCGCAGATGCTGGATGATCTCCACGGTCACCTTGAGGAGCCGGTACTCGCTCTTTTCTGGTCTGGCCGGGTTGCCCACCAGGATCAGCCGCTGGACCTGCTCAGAAAGGAGAAGGGACAGAGCCTTCCCGATTGCTCCACCCGCACCTACGACAGCGCCGGTGACCCTGCCCAGATCGAGCCCAATCTGCTCGGCTGCCGTCACCGCTGCTTCCACACCGGAAACCACTGTGTAGCTGTTTCCGGTGGTTAAGGCCACTGGTGTGTAGGGAAGGAGCTGCCTACCTCCCATGGTAACCACTGAGGTGTAGGCGCCGAGACCAACAATCTTTGCGCCGCGCTCCGCAGCCAGTTCCAGCGCTGCGGTGATCTCGTCGATCGCCTGCTGTTTATCCATGGCCAGCAGCTGAGCCGCTGTCCGGGGCACACAGATGAAGTCTCCGAAGGCTCCCCGGCCGAGCTGATCAACTATGCGCGTGCTGCTGACAACAAACGGTTCAACCATATCATTCCAGCGAGAACTCAAGTCTCCCAGCTGCTCCATACTGAGAGCGGCCAGGCTGGAATCGAAGTCACTGTAATTGGCCAGATCCACTGGGTGCACCAGGAAAGCAAAACGTCCATCGCCCGGTTCCGGCTCCACTTCACGTACTTCGGCAGGCTGTGGTTGGCAGTCGGCCAGATCCGGCCGGCTGTAGTTGACCAGATGGCCGAGGAAGGCTGCAGTGTTCCTCAGGGCCAGCAGATGCACGGCCCTTTCTACTGCCTGCACCACCCGCTCAATCTCGGCCTCGCCAATGATCAGGGGCGGCTCGATGCGGATCACGCTGGCTCCGTTCAGCGTCGGTGCCACCCGCACCTTTTCCACGTTCAGAAGATAGGAGGCGACCATCGGAGTCAGCATCTCCTGTTCCGCCATGACGCCGAGCAGGCTGTGGGGGTATGGATCTCTTGAATTCACAAACTCAATGCCAAGCATAAAACCGCGGCCGCGAATCGCCCTGACTACCTGAGGATACTTCTCTGCTGTTCTCTCCAGGCCTGCCTTCATCAGGGCACCTTTGCGCTGAATTACCTTGATCAGGGCGCCGCCATCCCTTGTCAGAAGATCGAGCACGGCGAGGCCAGCTCTGGCTCCCAGGGAGTTACCGGCAAAGGTGGAGGAATGCTTAAGGCCAAATTCTTCGGTGTAAGCATCTTCCGTGCAAAGCACAGCCCCGATGGGGATCAGGCCGCCGCCCAGGGCTTTTGCCAGCACCATGATATCAGGGGCAGTCTCCTCCTGTTCGCAGGCGAACAGGGTACCGGTCCGCCCGAGACCAGTCTGGATCTCGTCGAAAATGGTCAGCACCTCATAACGTGCGCAGAGCTCCTTTACCCTGCGCAGATAGCCCTGGGGCGGCTCGATAATCCCCCCTTCACCCTGGATCGGTTCGACGATGAAGGCAGCCGTATCCTCCGCGTGCTGTGCGAGATACGCCTCGAGGGCTTCGATGTCCCCGTAAGGGATATGCCTGAAACCGGGCACTGGCGCTCCAAAGGCCTTCTGGTACCCTGCGTTTCCCGTGGCCGACAGGGCGCCCAGGGTCTTCCCGTGGAAACTGTTCCGGGTGGAGAGGATGACCGGTCTGCCCGTGCGCGCTCTGGCCAGTTTGAAGGCAGCCTCCACCGCCTCTGCCCCGCTGTTGGCAAAGGTTACATACCTCAGGCCCGGCGGTGCGACCGCGATCAAACGGGCTGCCAGTTCACCCGCGGCTTCCAGGAGAGAAGGCTGGATGAAGCTCGGTTCCTGCCGGGACTCCAGATCATGGAGCGCCCGCCAAATCTCTGGGGGATTGTAGCCGAAAGGCAGCGCGCCGTAGGCAGCGATGCAGTCGAGGTACTCTTCACCATTGTGGTCACAGAGGTAAGCCCCGCGAGCACGCTGAAAGCGCTTATCCAAGCCGATGTCTGTGAGCAGTTTCCCAAGATGTGGGTTGACGAAGTCTATGTACGGGTGCATCCCTTAACCTCCCCAGAGTATTGAGCACACTTTGTGCACAGTGTTAATTATACCAACTCTAGGCAGGGATTTCAATGCAGAACATTAAACATAGTCAGTGGAGGCCAGCGCAAGTCCTGCTCTGGTTGGGACGTTATGAGGGGGTTGCGGAATGAACAAGAGTCTGATCGCGCTTTTGGTCGTCTTTCTGCTCTGCGGTACGGCCGAAGCCGGCATCGAGGTCTTTTACCTTCCTGAAAGCGGTTTTCTAAGGGTGTCGGGCCAGGTAGTGATTGAACCTGAAGCGGCTTCCCTTTCGCTCTTTATCTTTCCCAATGCGGCTGTCACAGAATTCTGGGCCGATGAGCTGGTGTCCTACAGTGTGCAGAGGTACGAACACGGTACCGAGGTTGTCTTCAGCATTCGCGAGGTGAAACCCCAAACCGTAACGTTTTCCTATGAAGGATTGGTGGAACCCCAGCCGCAGGAAGCAGTGCTGGGGAGGGATCAGCTGTGGCTGCCACAGTTCTCTGCTCCTGTTCAGGAGCTTACCGTTACCCTGCAGCTTCCAGCGGCCTGGGAAGTCCATTTTGGAAGCGTTCAAACCGTGCAGGAGCAGGGATCATACCGGCTGATCCAGCTGGCGGCGGGTTCAACCTACCCGACCCTGGAGTTGGTGAACACAGCTCTACCCGCGGCGGAACTTGCCCAAGAGGAGCGAGCAGAACTGCAGGCACCAGAGGACGAACTCCCAGAGACTCCACCGCAGGCGGAGCCTGAGGAAGAACGAAGTCCTGAAGCTGAGGATGAGGCTGCTGACAGCCTTCCGGCTGCCTTGATGGCCCGTATCCAGATCCAGATCAACAGGTTTGTCCGGGCCCTGAACGGCCGCAGTGCAGCCGAGCTGGCCGAACTGATCGGCCCTGAACTGCAGGAAAAAGGGCTGACCGCTTACCTGGCCAGCCTACCCGAATACTATGGGCGCATCACAAGTCTGATCGAAGAGCTGCCTGCAGACCCCCAGGGCATCTTCCAAGTAGTATTGTCCACTGAACGGGGACCGCGCTATGCTGCAGCCATGGCCTGGCAGGAGTCGGAAGGCGCACTGCTGTTGAGCTACTTCCACCTAACACCCTATGCTGCTGACGTTCCCCGCGAAGTTGCCGCATCCTGTGAGTTCTTCGTGGACGAACTGCTCTCGGCTCTGCGGGCAGCCAATGAGACGAAACTTGAGACGCTCTTGGCACCAGATTTGGTACAGGAGCGCACCGCCGTGGTCGACTTCCTGCTGACTTTGGACAGCGGTTCCGACTGGGAAATCGCACAGATCTCCGTGGATCCCTTTGCTGTAGCCGTACGTGCTCCTTCAGCCAAGGGCGAGAACCTCCTGCTGAAGCTGGATCTGACCCCGGGGCAGTACCACTGGCTACTGCGAGGCCTGCAGGTCGTTCCCCTGCCCTGAAGGGGCTGCGGCACCCCGCTTGTGGATGGCATAGCACACCCCAAAGGCAAGCACCAGCCTGGGCACGAGGAGGAACAGGACTGGAGCGCCCAGGACGGCGAAGATGATAGTATCTTCAACCAAGGCATGGGCGATGGCCATGAAGGTGCCGATAATCCTGGCCTCCTGGGCGGTAACCCGGCCTGAACGCACGTGGTTTATGATCAGGCCAGAACCGTACGTCAGGCCGAAGACCGTCGCTACCAGGATGGGAAAGACACCTTCTTCGCTCACCCCGATAGCCCGAAAAGGCTTGGCAGCTATGCGGTTGGCCTTCTGCAGCCAGCCGTTAGCCTGGGCGATCTCCAAGACGATCATCAAAGGTATGACAATAAGGGCGATTTTCAGCACGCCGCTGATCCCCTGCACAAAGCCTTCCCAGAGGACGGTCATGGCAGAATCACCCCCAGGAGCCAGCCCGCAGCCAACGAGCAGCCCATCCTGACCAGGAAGGTGTAGGTCAGCGGACCGCCGGCCTTTTTGCTTATGGGCAGTTCCACCAGCAGAGAATGGCAGAGGAGCAGCATCACCGAGCAGATGGTGATCTCCTTAACACTCAGGGTTAAGGCCATGATGCTCCCAGCCGCAGCGTAAAGGTTGATCAGGTAGCCGCTGAACAGCACCAAGGCGGCCTCACCAGACAGGCCAAACCAGCTCATGTAGGGCGCAACGAATCCTGTGATGCTGTCCAGCAGGCCGCTGGCTCGAAAGATCGCGACTACCATGGTCGTCGGTATAACAATCTTCGCCAACTCCCAAGTGGCGGACAGCCCCTCCTCAGCACCGTGCCGAACCGTCTTCCACGTCACTTTTCCCATCACCTGCTGACTCTCCTTCCCGAAACCTTCTCCAAAGCGAAAGCATCTCCTGAGGCATAGGACAGCTGATCACGTGCCGCATCTTGGTGCGCGGATGGACAAATTCCAAACGCCAGGCATGCAGCGCCTGGCGGGACAGATACGGGCTGGCCTGGCTGTAAAGGGGATCCCCTACCACTGGGTGACCGATATGGGCAAAATGGACCCGGATCTGGTGAGTGCGGCCGCTCTCGAGACGGGCCCGCACCAGTGTCGCATCGCCCGCACACCGCAGCACCTCGTAGACCGTCTTGGCCGCTTTGCCTTGGGGATCAGCCCTGCGCATCACTCCGTGGTCCACAACGCGGCCTATGGGCGCATCGATCACCCCCCGCTTCTCCGGCAGGCGGCCGTGAACTATGGTGAGGTACTCCCGGACAAGTTCCCTGCGGCTGAGCTGCTGTACCAGTTCACGCAGGGTGTACGGGTCTTTGGCCACCAGGATCAAGCCGGAAGTGTCCTTGTCAAGGCGGTGGACCAGGCGCACCTTGGCTTCCAGTCCCTGAACAGCCCAATGATGGGCTAGGGCATTGGCCAGAGTACCTTCCCGGTAGGCCCCCGTCGGGTGAACGGGCATGCCTGCCGGCTTATCCACAACCAGCAGATAGTCATCTTCAAAAACGATCTTCAGAGGAAGGTCCTCGGGCAAAAGCGCGGTCTTCTCATCGAAAAGGACGATCTGGATGACGTCGCCTGCCCGCACCCTCCTGGTCAGGAAGTCTCTCTGGCCGTTCAGGAAGACTCCGCCCCCCTGCTTCATACGCCGCAGCAGCCCGCGGTTGATGCCCATGCGGCCGCTGACGATCTCTTTGACCATCAGCCCATCTTCCTGCTCCTCAACGACCGTTGTCAGCACGCGGGGATGGTCTATCATGCTTTCCCACCTGTCCGGCGCAGCGCCTGAAGGGCCAGCACCACAACGAAGAGCGAGGTAGCCACCAACACCACTGTTGCTCCCGGGGGAGCGCCGAAGAAGTAGGAGAGGTACAGGCCAAAGATGGAAGAAGCCAAACCGAAGACCGACGACAGCGCCATCTGCCGCTTCAGCTCTTTGGTGATCAAACCTGCCGTCGCCGCCGGGGTTATCAGAAGCGCCACAACCAATACGACCCCAACTGCGCGGATGGAAACCACGATGGCTGCCGCGATCAGGGCGAGAAACAGGGTCTGGAATGCGACCGCGGGAAAGCCGGCGGCCTCCGCCCCCAGCGGGTCAAAGAAGACCAAGACAAAACGGCGGAAGAAAAGACCCAATACTGCCAGAACAAACAGGGCAAAACCGGCGATCACCGCGATCTCCCCAGGCTGGATGGCCAGAACCGAACCAAGCAGCAGGCTGTTCAGATCCCCAACAAAGCTCGGGCTGGTGGACAGCAGCACTATTCCCAGGGCGAAAACGCCCGTGAAGATGATGGCCAGAGCAGTATCGTCTTTCACCCTTGATACGCGCGTCAGGACAACTACTCCTAGAGCTGTGAAGAGTGCGAACACCAGCGCACTCAGGTGGATACTGATCCCGATGAGCAGCCCCAGAGCGATACCTGTGAAGGCCGTGTGGGCGATGGCATCACCCATGAAGGCAAGCCCTTTGAGGACCACGAATGTCCCGACGGCCGCTGCTACCAACGCGACAAGACTGACGCCAAGAAAGGCGCGCACCATAAAGGCGTATTGAAACGGCTCGAAAACCAGCTCAAGGTTCATGTACTGTGACCTCCCCGCCCGCGCCCACTTTTGGAAAGTGCTTGGCAAACAGCTCTACCACGAACTCCTCTGTCAACACCTGCGAAGGTTTTCCGGCAGCCAGGACCCGCCCGTTCAAGGCCAGTACCTGGTCGAAACACCCCGTCAGGCAGTCGAGATCATGGGTAGCCGCGATGATCGTCTTGCCCGCTCTGCTCAGTTCAACAAGGAGTCCGGCCAGCTCGTGCTGGGCTTGGGCGTCCAGGCCCGCGGCCGGCTCGTCCAGCAGGATGAGATCCGCCTCCTGAACCACAGCTCTCGCCAGGAACACCCTCTGGCGCTGCCCTCCGCTGAGTGCGCCGATCTGTGCCCTCTCCAACCCGGTCAGTCCGAAGAGTTCCAGCGCCCTGCAGGCCTCTTCCCTATCCTGCGGCCCCAACCTGCCGAGCCACCCCTTTTTTACCAACCTCCCCTGCAGGACCACCTCAAGGACGGTGATGGGGAAACTCCAATCCACCTCTTCCCGTTGGGGAAGATAGGCCACGCTGCGCCGTCCTTCACGGGGGCTCTTTCCCAGAAGGTTGAGTGTATCATAACTGAAGGGCCTTAGCAGGCCAACCGCCGTCTTGAGCAGTGTGGATTTCCCGCCTCCGTTGGGTCCGATCACCGCAGCCAGGGTGCCCCGCTCAACCTGCCAGGATACACCCTTCAGAACCGCCCGATCGCCGTATCCGACGGTGAGATTCCGAACTTCCAGGGCTAGATCCGCTCCACGCGCCGTCATCTCAATGCCTCCATCAACACCCGAAGGTTATACTCCATCATCTGAACGTAGGTAGGCACTTCCGCCGTCAGGCTGTCGCTGAAGAGAACATAGACCTCGGCACCGGCATCCCGGGCCAACGCCTCCAGGTAACGTGCCCCGCTTGTCAGCTGAGGTTCGCTGAAGACGGCGGGCTTCTCCAGACGCTGGAGCAGCCCCACCAGGCGTCCCAGATCGCGCGGGTTTGGCTCTGCGTCTGGGTTCCGCACTAAGAACTCCACAACGGCAAAACCATAACGTTCAGCAAAATAGCTGAAAGCATTGTGGTAGGTGATGATGACCCTCTGCTCAGGCGGAATCTGGCCCAACTCTTGGGTGAGTTTCGCATCAAGAGCCCGCAACTCGTCGATGTAAGCACTGGAGCGTTCGGCGAAGACTGCGGCGCGCTCCGGGGACACCTCTGCCAAGAAAGCGGCGATGGTCTCTACGTAAGAGATGGCATTTGGGACGCTCAACCAGAGATGCGGGTCTGCGCCGTGGTCATGGCCATGGTGACTTCCCCCGCCCTCGGCAGGTCCCAGCTCTTCTGCCACTAGGAGAACGGGCACACCTGGTTTGGCCGCATTTCTCACGAGGCGAAGAAGCCAATCGTCGAACCCACCTCCGTTGGCCACCACCAAGTCGGCATCAGCCAGCAGTGCGGCTTCCCGGGGGCTTGGTTCCCAAGTATGGGGATCGGCTCCCAGGGGAACCAAGGCCTGAACTGCCACTTCACCGCCTCCAACCTGCTTCACGAAGTCCTGCAGTATGGAAAAGGTCGCCACCACATTCAGCGGTTCTGCCGCCGCGGCCGAGATGCTCCCCAGCAGACCAGCGGCAAGAACAGCTAGAAGCAGCCAGCGATGCATTCCTATCCTCAAGAGTTTCTCGCCTCCTCCCCAGGAGCAGTTGGGCTGCACTTCAAAACGATGCCCTCTGCCCGCAGTTCACAGCTCCCCAAGGCAGCCGGCAGCAGGCAGGACTGGCCAGCGGCCAGCTCGGTCACGATGCCTCTACACACAATCTCAGCTCTTCCCCCCAAGGGGGTTAGGATCTGGAACAACCCACCCAGTTCCAGAGTTTGATCTGCTGGTTTGTCCAAAACCTCGAATCGGAAATGACGATTGCAGCGTTCGAGATGATAGGCGGGATCCAGGGCTTGGGGTGAGAAGTCGATAACTTCCAGAGCCCGTTCGATGTGCAGTTCCCGCGCCTGTCCGTTCTTGTCGCGGCGGTCCCAATCGTAGACCCGGTAAGTGGTATCCGAGTTCTGCTGGATCTCCGCCACCATACAGCCCGCACCCAGAGCATGCACGAGTCCAGCGGATATGGGAAAAACCTGGCCGGGGCGTACGGGTACTCTGTTCAAACAGGCCAGAATGGCTTCTCCTCCCTCTGAAATCGCGCGGGCGAACTGGTCCTTGGTGACCCCAGGACGCAGCCCCCAGATGATCCACGCGCCGGGCTCGCTGTGCAGGATGTACCACAATTCACTCTTCCCCCACGTCTCAACGCCGAGGGCGCGCACATATTCATCGTCGGGATGGACCTGCACCGAAAGATCCTGATGCGCATCGATCAGCTTGAGAAGGAGCGGAAACCTGCCCCAGACCGCTGCCCTGCCCAAGAGCTCATCGCCGTAGTCTTCCACGAGTTCGGCCAAATTCCGACCGGCCAGGGGTCCGCGGTCAACCACGCTCGTCCCGTTTTTGTGCGCCGCCACATCCCAACTTTCCCCGATCAAACCCGGAGGCAGCGCCCGGCCGAGAACTCTCGCCAGCTGCCTGCCCCCCCAGATTGTCTCTTTGTAGATGGGAAAAAAGGTCAGTGGGTACAGATCATGCCTCATGATGAGCCTCCTATTTCAACCGCTGTTCCAGTGCTTTCCTTTCCTCCTCAAACCCCGGTCTGCCCAACAGGGCGTACATGTTCCGCTTGTAGAGCTCCACTCCCGGCTGGTCGAAGGGGTTCACACCCTGCAGATAGCCGCTCATAGCGCAGGCTTTCTCGAAGAAGTAAATTAGGGCACCGAAATAGAAGGGGTTAAGTTCAGGAACGTTAACTACCAGGTTGGGTACTCCCCCATCTGTGTGAGCCAGAACCGTTCCCTGAAAAGCCTTGGCGTTGATGCAGCTCAAGCTCTTCCCTGCCAGGTACTCGCAGCCGTCCTCATCTTTAGGATCATGGGGAACGACAACCTCAACCGGACTCCGGTCAACCCAAACCGTTGTGGCAAAGATGCTGCGCGCCCCATCCTGCATGAACTGGCCCATGGAGTGCAGATCGGTGGTGAAGTTCACACTCGCCGGGAAGATACCCTTTTGGTCCTTGCCTTCGCTTTCGCCAAAGAGCTGTTTCCACCATTCACTGAAGTAAAAGAGGGACGGCTCGTAGTTGACCAGGATCTCGATGTTCTTCCCTTTGCGCTGGAAGATGCTGCGCAGCGCCGCATATTGATATGCCCCGTTATCTTTCAGTTCGGGCCGGCCGAACCAGCTGCAGGCAGCAGCTGCTCCTTCCAGCAGTGCGTCAACATCGATGCCTGCTGCAGCCATGGGCAGAAGGCCGACTGGGGTCAGCACCGAATACCGACCGCCCACATCGTCGGGGATGACAAAACTCGTGTAGCCTTCGCTCTGGACCATCTTCCGCAGGGCACCTTTCGAGGCATCAGTGGTGACGTAGATCCTTTCCCTTGCCCCTTCAGCCCCGTACTTTTTCTCCATCAGCTCGCGCAGGATGCGGAAGGCGATGGCCTGCTCGGTTGTGGTTCCGGACTTGGAGATCACGTTCAAGGCCAGATCCTTCTCGGCCACCAGCTCAATCAGGTCGTGGAGATACTTGTCGCTGATCGCGTGCCCTGCAAAGAAGACCCGGGGTGCCCTTCGTGCATCCCTGCTCAGCAGGTCAGAAAACGAGTGGCTGAGGGCGGAGATCGCCGCCCGCGCTCCCAAATAGGATCCGCCGATCCCGATCACGATGAGCGCTTCGCACTGATCCTGAATCCTCTGAGCGGCTTCCTTTAGGCGGGCCAGTTCTGCTCTGTCATAACGCTCCGGCAGATCCAACCAGCCCAAAAAACTGCTGCCGGCGCCCGTTTTATCATGCAGCTGCCTGTGAGCCGCGGCTGCCTGGGGTTCTAGAAGCTCCAGTTCACCTGGACGCACAAAAGGCACTGCATAGCTGTGGTCGAATACCAGCTCCTTCACTTGTGTACCATCCCTTTCATCAGTGTGCCTTTCACTGCGATCAATACGACACTACAGGGGCCTAACCTTCCATCTCCTCCCACTTTGTGGTAAACTAAGGGCGGAGGTGATGCCCATGGACCTGGCCATCGTTGGGGCGATGGATCAAGAGGTGGAAGGCCTGCTCCAGAAGTTGAGTTCGGCGCAGGAAGCGGCTGCACCTTTCAGCCATCTGCCCATTTTCCAAGGCCGGTTGTGTGGCCTTGATGTGGTAATTGTGCGCTGCGGCATCGGCAAGGTGAACGCCGCCCTGGCCACCCAGTACACCTTGGATCATTTCAAACCGAGGCTGATCCTAAACTATGGGTTGGCTGGATCTTTGGACCCAACCCTGCATATTGGTGACATCGTAGCTGTCACCGGGTCGGTGCAGCACGATCTTGACGCCCGCGGCTTCGGTTTCGATCGAGGAGTGATCCCCCGGCTTGGCCCCAGCCTGATCCCGGTTGAGCGGCGCTTCGTTGACCTTACGGTTCAGACAGCCGAAGACACGGTCGGTCCCGGCCGTGTGCGCTCAGGATTGGCAGCAACTGGTGACCTTTTTGTGGATTCCCAAGGGCAGAAGGACGAAATCCTCCGTTTCTTCCCGGACGCTATCTGCTGTGATATGGAAGTCGCGGCCATCGCCCAGGTGGCCTCGCTGAACGGCAGGCCGTACATGAGCCTGAAGGTCATCTCCGATGCCGCCGATGATCAGGCCGGAAGCGATATCTACCTGACCATGGACGAGATGGTCGCGAGGTTGAGTGCAGTAGTTGAGAACCTGTTGATAAGCCTAAGCGCCGCTCTCTGACTGCTCAGCGTGGCGCCATTCCCAGAACTTCAGGATGGCTTGGCAGAGAGCGTCTGCCACGGCACTGCGGAATTGGGGATCCCCCAACTTGGCCAGATCCTGCGCGTTCGACATGAAGCCCACTTCCACTAACACGACTGGAGGCCGGGCCTTGAGCAGGAGCAGGGTGCTGCGGGGGATGGGCGTTCGCTCGTTGAGCACCTGCGCTTTTTCCAGCTCTTCCAGGACAAGCTGGGCGTAGATCTGGCCCAGGTAGCTGTCCTTCATAAAGAAGACGATTGCCCCCGACTCTGATATATCCTTTGCGGCGTTGGCATGAACACTCAGACCGAGCTGCGCCTGGTTCATGAGCTTGAAACGGCCCAGAAGATCTCTGCGGTGCCGCGTGCCCTCGCTGACCAGATGGCTCACATCTCTGTCAGAATCGCGAGTGAGCCCGACTTGTAGTCCGCTGCTCTGCAGGATTTCCGCCATCTGGAGGACAATATCCAGCACAAAATCCTTCTCGTAGATTTCGCCGGCCCCTACGGCGCCCGAGTCGATACCGCCGTGTCCCGGGTCGAGCATGATGTCGTATACGATCTCCTGGTGCATCAGACTTAAGGCGTGTATCCCAAGGGGATAGCGCCAGCCCAGCGCCAGGAGAACGACCAAACCGGCTGCACCAAGCAGCAGCCACCCCAAACCCCTGGGGATGATCAGAATGTAAAGTCGGGACATGTGTTTGGGGCCCCCTTTCCCTCCCATGTATATTCCACTCGGGGTTGCCCTAAGCAGAGCATAAATCCTGGAGAGGAGGAGAAAGAGATGCGGAAAGTGTTGTTACTGGTTCTTGTTGCGGTCCTGATGGCCACGGGCGTGACGTCTGCCGCCAAACTCCCCGCCGAAATCCTGGAGGGGGCCGCAGATGTCCTGATGGAAATGACCCAGCAGCCCGATTCTGAACAGTTCCAGAACATGGTGCGTAACGCCTACGGGATAGCTATCTTCCCTTCGGTTGTGAAGGCCGGTTTGGGCATCGGCGGGCGCTATGGGGAAGGTGTGGTGCTCAAGCGCGACCGCGACACGGGAGAGTGGTACGGCCCATACTTTGTGGAAATGGTCGGGGTCTCGTACGGGCTGCAGATCGGCGTCCAGAGCACAGCCTTAGTCTTGGTGGTGGCCACTGAGGAAGGTATCAAGACTCTGCAGGAAGGGCGGATCACCCTGGGCGGCAACATCTCTATGGCCGCCGGTCCGGTGGGACGCTCGGCCGAAGCGGGCACCGATATCCAGCTCAAGGCTTCCATGTACAGCTACTCCATCAGCAGAGGAGTCTTTGCCGGTGCTTCCCTGGAAGGGTCAAGCATCAACAACAATGAAAGCGCCAACAAACTCTACTGGGGTGAAGAGCTGACTCCAAGTCAGATGCTGTCCAAAGAAGCCAAAGGTGAAAGCATTCAGGTACTCCTCAACACCCTCGCAAGCATAACCGAATAAGAAGAACAGTAAGAAGTGCTGTGAAGCGAAACGGGAACCAGGATTTTTCCTCGGTTCCCGTTTTTTTGCCCTTACTTCTTCTGCATTTTCGCCCAGGAGTCTTTCAGCGACACCGTGCGGTTGAAAACCAACCTATCTGGGGTCGAATCTAGATCCACACAGAAGTAACCAAGCCTCTCAAACTGGAACTTATCTCCCGGTCTAACTTCCCTCATGTTCAGTTCCACCCGGGCGTCCTGGACGACCTCAAGGGAATTGGGGTTGAGGTTCTCCATGAAATCGCCTTCGTTCGGGTCTTCTTTGGTAAACAGCTGATCGTACAGGCGCACTTCGGCAGGCAGCGAATGCTCCGCCGCGACCCAGTGCAGCGTTGCCTTGACCTTGCGTCCGTCCGGAGCAGAACCACCTTTAGTCTCGGGGTCGTACACGGCCCGCAGCTCAACTACGCTGCCGTCAGCACCATAGACCACATCTGTGCACTTGATGAAGTAGGCGAAACGCAGCCTAACCTCGCGACCGGGTGCCAAGCGGAAGAAGCCCTTGGGCGGATCGAGCATGAAATCGTCCCGTTCGATGTAGATCTCTCGGGCGAAGGGAACCAAGCGAGTGCCCGCTGCGGGATCGTTGGGATTGTTCACTGCCTCCAGGTACTCTATCTGGCCCTCAGGGTAGTTCTCAATGACCACCTTCAGCGGCCGCAGCACGGCCATGGTGCGCGGCGCGGTATTGTTTAGATCCTCACGCAGGCAGTGCTCTAGAAGGCTGTAGTCCACCACGCTGTTCGCCTTGGCCACGCCGATACGCTCACAGAAATCCCGGATGGCTGCTGGGGTGAAACCACGGCGGCGCAGGCCCGCAAGGGTAGGCATGCGGGGATCGTCCCAACCGCTGACAATACCCTGCTGGACCAGCTGCAGGAGCTTGCGCTTGCTCATCATGGTGCAGCTCAAATTGAGACGGGCAAACTCGATCTGCTGGGGATGGGGTTTCGGGAAAACCTGTTCCAGAATCCACTCATAAAGCGGGCGGTTGTTCTCAAACTCCAGGGTACAGATGGAGTGTGTGATCCCCTCGATGGCGTCAGACAGGCAGTGCGTAAAGTCATACATGGGATAGATGCACCACTTGTCGCCCGTGCGGTGGTGAGGCACCTTCTTGATCCGGTAGATCACCGGATCGCGCATGACCACGTTGGGAGAAGACATGTCGATCTTGGCTCTCAGCACATGGCTGCCCTCTTCGAACTCGCCGTTCTTCATACGCTCAAAGAGCTCCAGGTTCTCTTCGACGGAGCGGTTGCGGTAGGGGCTGTCCTTACCCGGTTCGGTAAGGGTGCCGCGGTACTCCCTGATCTCGTCGGCACTGAGCTCGCAAACATAGGCTTTTCCCTGCTTGATCAGCTCCACTGCGAATTCATAGAGCTGTTCGAAATAGTCGGAAGCGAAGTAGAGGTGTTCGCCCCAATCGAAACCAAGCCAGCGCACATCCTCCATAATGCTCTCGATGTACTCCACATCTTCTTTCTCGGGGTTGGTATCATCGAAGCGCAGGTGGCAGCGTCCGCCGTAGTCTTTGGCCAGTCCGAAGTTCAGGCAGATGGACTTGGCGTGACCGATGTGCAGGTAGCCGTTGGGCTCAGGCGGGAACCTGGTGACGATCCCCTTGTGCTTACCTTCAGCCAGGTCTTGATCTATGATCGCACGGATGAAGTTGCTTGGAGTAGTGGCGTTCACGTCCATGGGCATATCCTCTCCTCTAGTCCTCCTTTTTTCCACTGTAACACAACTGCATTGGCTGTCAAGCGGTGGGATCCGCCGGCACGTCTTCCAAGAGGCGCTCCAGAGTTGGTTTGATCCCCCAATACTCCTTGAAAGCCATGTACTCCCGCCTGGCCTGTTCTCGATCGGCACACCCGCCCCGCAGGGCTCGGATCAGAAGGTTCTTGGGGGTGTGCTCCAGGTCTATGAACTCCATGATCTGCACGGAGTAACCCTTCGTCTCCAGGAGCTTGCCCCTGGCGGCATCGGTCAGGAGAGAAGCGGCCCTCTCCTTCATGATCCCGTGCTGCAGCAGCACTGGCTGGGCACCGGTTTCCAGCTGGGCGGACACCTCATGCTGGCAGCAGGGAACGGCCAGAATCACTTCCGCCCCCCACTTCACAGCCTGTGTCAGAGCGAAATCGGTGGCAGTGTCGCAGGCGTGCAGCGAGACAACCAGGTCCACTTTCCCCTCAGATCTGAAGTCGCGGATATCGGCGCAGACAAACTCCAACTGCTTGAAGCCAAGCTTGCGGGCAGTTTCGCTGCAGAACGTTACCACATCTTCCTTGAGATCCAGGCCGGTGATCTGCACCGCCATACCTAGGTGCTCGACCAGGTAGTAGTAGAGGGCAAAGGTCAGATAAGCCCGCCCGCTGCCGAAGTCTACGACGCTGATCGGTTCTGTCCCCCGCCTGCGCAGCTGTGGCAGGCAGTCCTCTACAATCTCCAGGTACTTGTTCAACTGCCTGAACTTGTGATAGCGCTTAGCCAGCACTTGCCCCGAGCTGTTCATGATGCCGAGTTCCACCAAGAAAGGATAGGCCGTGCCTTCCTGAAGGATGTACTTCTTGGGGCGGTCGTGCTCCAGGGCTGTTTCCTCCCGGCGGCGGGATAGCGGCAAGCGCAGGACCTTGGCCGCTCCCTTTTTGCTCACAAGCACCTGGTAATCTGCATCTGCTGTGCAGAACAGCGCCTGGCGGTACTCCTCAGCCAGCAGCTTCAGGATCAGTTCCCCAGCCTCGTCGGGCATGAGGTTCTTGTGGAAGACCTTGTCAGCAGTGTGGTAGGCAGCCTGATAGTGCAAACGGCCTTTCAGTTCGACAGGCCGCAGCGCAACTCGTTCATAGGGACTGGATCTTCGGCGCCGCTTGCTCAGAGTACCAGCGAGCAGTTCACCCGCTGGCAGCAGCTGTGCGAGCAGCGCTGCCAGTTCGGCGTGCTCAGTCATGGATCATCACCCATTCGAAGCTACCATGTTTTCTATGACCGGCTGCAGGAAGTCCTGCTGATCATAGATCCACAGAAGCATAGCCAGGTTCTTATCCGCCAGATCGGTTCTGCCCAGATCCAAGAAATGGGCAGTAAACAAGAGCTGGATCAGGTAGATGATGTAGATCAGGGCAAACCCTTCCGTCTTGGTTAGGGGTGCAACGGAATCATAGGCTGCCACCAACCGCTTCAAAACATCAGGCCACTCCTGGCGCTTCTTGGGATCGTCGAAACCTTCGCTGAGGATCGCCGTGGCCAGATAGCCCAGGTCAAAGAGGCGGACGCCCAAGCGCACCCGGTCAAAGTCCAAAATCCCGACTACTTTTCCATCGCGGAAGACCAGGTTACCTGGGTGGAAATCCCTGTGTATGAGCTGTCTAGGCAGCGCTTCATACGGATTCACCAGTTCACCGCCGAGCGTTTCCTCCAGAGCATGGAGGCCGTGGCCGAACTTCACGGCGGCGTGCGCCTGAACCGAAGGCCAGGCATAACTGGCAGTTTCCTGGAACACGTCGAAAACCGGGAAGGCGTCACTGGCCTCATATTCAGCCAAGGCCAAATGCAGGCGCGCCAGAGTCTGGGCAGCTTCGTCTATGAACGACTGGGTGTAACCGCCCAGCTTGTCTCCGGGCGTACCCTCTACATAACGGTACAGAACATAGATCCCCAGCTGATACTCTGCCCAAGGCGCTCCGTCTTTGGTGAAGATCAGGGGCGAAATGGGGTGGCCTTTGTCCGTCAGCCAGTTGAGCAGTTCATACTCCTCCCAAACCCGGCTGCGCGTTGCTCTGTGTTTGAGGATGTAGGTCTCTCTCCCGAGCTGGACGCGCCATACCCCGTCCTCAAAAGGCAAGATCTCAGCCTCGGCAAACTCACAGCCCCATTTCTCCAGAAGTTCCTTCACTCCGAATCCTCCTGTCCATCCAAGTGCCGCGGCGATTCACCCGCCCGGCTGGAAAGCACAAACTCGGTATTGCGCACTATCGTATCGGCGATTTCCTTTACGGCGTTCATAATCCACATGTAGGTCTGAGTGTCCGGTTCGTAGTTGGCTTCTCCAAAGGCGTGGATCCTGCGCTGCTGCTGCAGTTTGTTCACCTGAGCGAACTGTTCCCGCACGCCCTTGGCATACACCCCGAAGGTCCGGCCTCCATTCTGGTTGATCAGGGAGAAAACCGGGACGTCGCTTGGGCCATCGGCGATGTAGATCATATTCTGGAAGGGAATGCGCCGCTCCGATCTGGGGATGTAGCTGTTAACATCGATCCCTTCCAGCTTGTTCACGCCCTTGTTTATTTCAAAGATGGCCCTGGTCTTGGTAGTGTTGTCGATCACATAGCCGATGTCCTGGATCACGATCTCCTCTTCGGCTACCTCAGGCGGCCCATCCCGCAGAAAGCCTGGTGGCAGGCGCATCTCCACGAACTCGCAGGCCCAGATCCCGTCCACATACTTGGCAATCTTGCTGCCCAGGATCATCTGGCGCAGGCCGGTGCTGACAATATAGTGTTCCACCTTGATATCATACTTACGATAAACCGGATCATCGGCCACGGAATCTTTCACAGCCAGGAAGAAATCGGGCAGGCCCGGGTAGAACTCCAGTTCGCCGCCGAGCTGCCGGAGCAGCTTGTTGTTCAGGCCCTTGAAGACGCCGGCTCGCACATATGACAGGATGTGGTTCAGATAGATGCTGTCTTCAGCCACCATCTCGTTGCCTTCCCGGCGCAGGTATTTCGGGAGGGCGTTGACTTCGCGCCAGAAACTACGCCCATCGACCTTGTAATACCTGAACAGAGGATCCTGCATATACCCGGGAATGAGCGTTTTGTCGAAGTCCCAGATGATAGCAATGGTCGTCTTGGTTACAAGCTCAGCCACCATGATGCAGACCTCCTATGAAAGCTGAACCGGGAGCTGGTGCCCCCAGCTGATCCCCTTTTCCTCAACCCTGCAGTTGTAGGCAAGCACACGCACTCCCGCCTGGCCTGCCAGCCGCAGGGCTGCGGCAAAGCGCGGATCGATGTGCACTGCAGGTCGAAACGCGCGTGCGTCCGAACGCTGTACCACAAACAGCACCGCCGCCTGGAAGGCACCCTCAGCCTGCAGTTCGGCAAGTTCCTGCAGGTGCTTTGTCCCGCGAGCCGTCACCGCGTCCGGGAACATCGCCAGGCCATCCTCCACCAAAGAACAGCTCTTTACCTCAAGGAGCAGCCGCTCTCCCCCTTCCCTCGCCAGCAGGAAGTCAAAGCGTGAACCACCGTGGGGAAACTCGGAACGCACCAGGTCCCAGGAGGCCAGCTCGGTGACGGCTTTGGCACGCAGCGCGACAGAAACGAGCTCGTTGACGAGCGCCGATCGAAGAGACACAAGAACGGACTGAGAAGACTCCACCAAAACCGCAGACCACTTGGTTTTGCGCGCCGGGTTGTCAGCTGGGCTCAGAAAGAGCAGGGCATCAGGTACGAGCAGTTCCTGCAGACGCCCCGGATCGGCCAGATGGGCCTCCACCGTCTCGCCGCCATCTTCCAGCCGGCAGCGGACACTGAAACGATGCGGGCGCTCCAAAAAGCGCGCCCTGACCAAGGGGCCGAAGTCCAGGAACAAGCTGCTCTGCACCGGCACACCTCCCAATAGTGACTGCTAGCATACAATTCAACTTTTCGAGGCGCATTCCTGCGCATAAGAGGAGAAAGGGAATGAATTGCAGAAGAGAACCGGCGCTGAGGAGGGATGAGCATGAAGGTTGAAGTTCCCGGCAAGGTCATGCGGGCGTGCGAGATCCTAAGAGAACACGGTTACCAGGTCTACCTGGTTGGCGGTGCCATCCGTGACAGCCTCCTCGGCCTGGCCCCCACAGACTGGGACATAACCACCGATGCCGTTCCCGAACAGGTGGAGGAACTCTTTCCGGGTGCCCTGCCCACAGGCAAAAGGTTCGGAACGATGACGATCTTGATCGAAGGCGCCCCCCTCGAGATCACCACGATGCGCAGCGACGGACCCTACAGCGACCTGCGCCGCCCGGACTACATCGTTTACACCGATCGCCTGGAGTTGGATCTGGCCCGCAGAGACTTCACGATCAACGCCATCGGTTGGGAACCATTCGCAGGGCGGCTGATCGATCCCTTCCAGGGCAGGAAGCATCTTAGGAAGAAACTTCTGGTTACTGTGGGCGAACCCGCTGCCCGTTTCCAGGAAGACCCCCTCCGCATGCTGCGCCTAGTGCGCTTCCAGTCCACGCTGGGGTTCAGGATCGAGAGAGCCACCGCGGCGGTCCTGCCTCAGCTTGCCCACTTGATCGACAGCGTCAGCCGGGAGAGGGTCCTTGCCGAGCTCAATAGGATGCTTCAGGGCAGAGAACTGCTCTCTGCCCTGAAGACCTTGTATGAAAGCACGTTGATGGAACAGGTCCTGCCAGAGCTCGCCGCCTGCCATGGACTTCTTGCGGGGCCGCAGCATCCTTACGACCTTCTCACCCATTCCTGCACGGCTGCCCACTTCGCCCACCCTGATCTGCCGCTGCGCTGGGCTGCGCTCCTCCACGATCTGGGCAAGCAAAACAGCCAGGGACATGAACATGCCGAGCGCAGCGCGGCCATGGCCGCCGAAGTGCTGAAACGGCTCCGGGCCAGCACCAGCCTGATCAGCAGGGTGTCAACGCTGATCGCTCACCACATGTTCAGCGTACATCCCCGCTCCTCTGATCGGGCAATCCGCAGATTCGTGGGCCAGGTCAGTGCTGAGGTGGCCTTTGATTTGATCAAACTGCGCCAAGCCGATATGGCAGGCATGGACGTCTCGCCCCGGGAGATCATCGCCTTCGGCCGGGCGATGGAAGCCAGGATCAAAGATGTCCTTGAGCAGGCCAGTGCCCTCACCATCAAGGATCTCCAGATCGACGGCGGCCAGATTATGGAACAGTTCGGCCTCCAACCAGGTCCCATCGTCGGTCAAATCCTCAGCTTCCTTTTGGACAAGGTCTGGGAGGATCCGGCGCTCAACAACCCTGAAGCACTCAAGAGGCTGGCCCAGGACTATCTCGCCTCGCTGAGAGGCGATCAGGACTGATCCTTCCCCGCGCCGCCAGGCGGATGGACAACCGTCACGTTGCGAGCCCGTCCGTTCTTCTCCAGCGAGCTCTCACCGCTCGGGTCAGGCGCCTTGATCTCAACAAACTCAACGGTGGTTCCCGGTTTGAGGTGCTTGTCCCTCTGATCGGCCGCCAAATTCGCTTTGGTGAAGAAGTAATCGCCCTTATCGGTACGGATGAAGCCGTAGTTGCCCATGTAACGCTTGATGACACCCGTCATTTTGCTGGGCGCGGAGACCGCAGGCTTTACCCGCATCCAATAGATCGGCGGAGTTTTGTTATTGCTCCGCACCTCAAAGAGGTCGGGATAGGAGCGCAGGATATCCAGCAGGTTCGTGTAGTTGTAGCTGCGGGGGTCGAAGTCTGAAAACTCCCGGCGGATAGCCTGCCCCAGATCAGCGAGAAGGAGCCAGCCATCGCTGTCTTCATCGCTGGCTTCATACGCCCGCCGCACGATATCCTCCACCGGCAGGGCGCCAGGTGATGTCTTGGTCTCTTCCTCCACGGCCGCACTGGCTGAAAACCCGAGGTTTTCCAGATAAATAAAGCGATTGCAGGAACGCACCAAGATGTTCTTAGTCCCTTGGCGGCCGATTCCGCATACAAACATGCCGTGCTCCCTAAGGCGCAGTGCCAGGCTGTAATAGTCGCTGTCACTGGAGACGATACAGAAAGCGTTGACCGGGTTGCGGTTGGTGGAGACAATTTCTATCGCGTCCATGATCAGAGCTCCATCCGTAGCGTTCTGTCCATAGCGAAACTGCTGGATGGGACGTACAGGATAGCTCTGAAGTAGTTCTTTCCACCCCGCCATATGGGGTTGGGTCCAGTCTCCATAGACCCTGGTGAGTATGATCTCACCCGAACGGTTGATCTCAGCGAGAATCGGCGCCAAGAACTTGGGCGATACATTCTCGCCGTCTATCAGGACGGCAAAACGGTGTTCTGCCACAAAAACCCTCCTTTTTGGTTTGCTGCCGCTGTTGTCAGCGGACTGTAAGGGATAACATCAGTAATGGCCGAGCTGCCCCCGAGACATGGCGATCTGCTCGCAGCGCTTGTAAACTGCGCAGCCAAGCGCCAGGTGTCCCAGCCCGATCGCAAACAGCAGGGCAAGATTGACAATTCCAACTTCCATCAGGCTCTGCCCCCGCACCATGATGCTGCGCACCAGCCCCGCACCGAAGCTGCCCGGCAGTAAGCGCATCCACGCCACCTTCTCTGCAGGGAGAGCCACCAGTCCGATCAGCAGGAACTGCACAATCTGCGTGTAGCTCTCAATCCGCTGGAAGATAAGGGTCAAACCTGCGACGATAAAACCCAAACCCAGGGGCCCGAGCAGAGTACCTACCATTACGGGCAGCACAGCGGCCAGGTCGATGTGGAGTACGGTACCGGTAGTCCACATTGCCGCGGCCATGAGAAGTGCCACCATGACCATGTCAGCCAGGAAGGCGGCAAAGACACTGGCGCCCATCACCCAACCGAATCCATGCACGGACATGTAGAGCTGCTCGAGCGTGCCGGTCAGGGACTCGGTGCGGATATACTGGGCCACGTTTTGATAGGTGGTGTACAGGAAAAACCAAAGCACATAGCCGACCACCAGATCTTCCGCCGTGTTCCCCTCCAGCCACGCAGGACCGCTCAATCCCCGATATCCCCAAAAGATGAGCAGGAATACGAAGTAAACGGTGAGCATGCCGCCCATGCTGTTGACCAAGTAGCGCCGGAAGTAGATGTACTGCTTCTTCAAAAAGGCTCTAAACAGCACCAGCTTGCTGCGCACGGCGGGCACCCCTTTCCAGGATCTCAAGAAAGACGCGCTCGAAGTTATTCTGCTCCTGGTCGATGGTATGGATCTCCGTATTGTGCTCGGACAATACGCTGAAGATCCGGTAGAGAACCTGTGAATCCTCGAGCCGTACGCTGATAACCCACCTATCCGGTTGTTCGGGTTGGACAGCAACACCGGGAAGTGCAGCCAACGCCTGCTGCTGTTCCGGGGAGAGCTGCCCGGTGACGATCCTGTACACCTTCGCTTGAAAGAGGTTCATCAGGTTGTCCACGCTGTCATCGGCGACGATCCGCCCCTGGTTGACAATGATCACCCGCTGACAGGTATCCTGAACCACGTTCATATCATGGGTGGTCAGAAGGACAGTACGTTCCTGTTCAGCAGCGATGCGCTTGAGCAGCTCCCGTATCTCGTAGGATGCCTGGACATCCAAGCCCAGGGTGGGCTCGTCGAGGAGAACAACGTTAGTTCCAGCCAACAGGGCCACGGCGGTAGCCAGTTTCTGCTGCATGCCCCGGGACAGTTTCCTGGCCTCGGTATTCGCCTTTTCCTCCAGCTTGAAGATTTCGAGGTAGTAGCTGATCTCGGGCCTCAAGGTCCGTGGGTCCCTGCCCTTAAGGGCAGCAAATAACTCCAAATTCTCCCGACAGGTCAGCCGCCAGTAGATGTTGCGGTTTCCCTCCAGGACGGCGCTGACCTCCCTCAGGGCTTCAGTCCGCCGGTTGATCATGTCCTTTCCGTTGATGGAGATGCGACCACCATCAGGTTTGATCAGCCCGCACATCATCTTCACGGTGGTGGTCTTTCCTGCGCCGTTAGGGCCTAGGAGCCCCACCAGCTGACCCTCAGGCACCTCAAAGCTGATGCCGTCCACGGCCTTTACTCCAGGCGCACCTCGGCGTCCGGGATAGGTCTTAGTCAGTGACTCGACGCGGATCATGTTCCTCCTCCGTCCGTTCGAGCTTCTGGGGGATCGTCCCCGGGCCCAGTTCGGCCTGGAGAACACCCAAACCACAAAAGCAAGCAGGATCAGCAGACAGAAAGCAGCGATCAACGCAGTCACACCTCGCTCGTTTTGTGACAGCCATCACTTTGTTCTGTCTGCTATCCTATATCCTGAACCTGGAAATGCCCTCCGGCTCAGGTCTGAACCTGCTTACGTCCGCGGTCTCACTACCTGATCACTGGTCCCGCTGCCCGAACCTCGAGAGCAAGGCCAGCGTACTTAGCCTGGAAATTGTCCTGGAATGCCTTGGCCAGCTCTCGCGCTTTGGCGTCGTACGCCTCCGCATCGGCCCAAGTTTTCTTGGGATCAAGCAGCTCGCTCGGCACATCCGGGCAGCTCAGAGGCACTTTGAAGCCGAAGACTGGATCTAGGCGCACGGGCACATCGTCGAGTTCGCCAGACAGGGCTGCCGTGACCATACGCCTGGTATACTTTAGGGACATGCGCTGTCCAACCCCATAGGGGCCGCCGGACCAGCCGGTGTTGATCAGGTAAACCCTTGCACCGTGCTTGTTCACGCGATCCTTCAGCATTTCCGCGTAGGCCAGCGGGCTGAGGGGCAGGAAAGGTTCACCAAAGCAGGCCGAGAATGTGGCCTGCGGTTCCTTGATACCCCGCTCGGTGCCCGCTAGTTTGCTGGTGTAGCCGGAAATGAAGTGGTACATGATCTGCTCATCTTCGAGGATGCTGATGGGAGGCAGAACACCGAAAGCATCCGCTGTCAGGAAGACCACAGCAGTTGGATGCCCGGCAACGCTCGGATCCACCCGGCCAGGGATGTAGTCGAGGGGATAGGCGCACCGGGTGTTTTCGGTTAGGGAACCATCAGCGTAGTCCGGGACCCGGTCCACAGGGTCCAGCACCACGTTTTCCAGCACCGATCCAAAGCGGATGGCATCCCAGATCTGCGGCTCATGCTCCCGAGAGAGGTTGATGCACTTGGCGTAGCAGCCTCCCTCCAAGTTGAAGATGCCCTCTTCGGACCAGCCATGCTCGTCGTCTCCCACCAAACTGCGCTGCGGATCGGCAGAAAGGGTGGTTTTGCCAGTGCCCGAAAGGCCGAAGAACAGTGCGGTACGGCCATCTGCTCCCACGTTTGCCGAGCAGTGCATGCTCAGCACTCCCTTGGAAGGAAGCAGGTAGTTCATCACTGTGAAGATCGACTTCTTGATCTCCCCAGCATAGGCGGTTCCGCCGATCAGGACAACTCTTTCCTTGAAAGAGACGATGACAAAGGCTTCCGAGTTTGTTCCGTCCCGCTCAGGCACTGCCTGCAGTCCGGGGACTGCTATGACAGTGAACTGGGGTTCATGATTCAACAACTCCTCCCGGCGCGGGCGGATAAAGAGCTGCCGGGCAAAGAGGTTCTGCCAGGCGTACTGGTTGACCACCCGCAGAGCCATGCGGTGCTCCGGTTGAGCGCCGACGAAACCGTCAAAAACGAACAGCTCGCCCTGTTCTTCCAAGAACGCCAAAACACGGTCGTAAAGGCTGTAGAACTTCTCTTCACTGAAGGGCACGTTGACTTTTCCCCAAGCAACTGCTTCCCGCGTGATCTCGTCTTCGACTATGAACTTGTCTTGGGGTGAACGCCCCGTGTACTTCCCTGTGGTGGTAGACAAAGCGCCGGTGGACGAAAGCCAGCCTTCGCCCCGTTTCACCGCCGCTTCCACCAGCTGGGGTACGCTTAGGTTTAGGTGTGTGGTGGGCCTCTGAAGAACTGTCTTCAGTTGGGCCGTTCTGTCTGTCATGCCTGTCTGAACCTCCTATTATGTTTACCTAGCTGCATCTCTGCGCGGATGTCGCTGGTTCTCCTTAGTGCCTTGCTTACCTTTTCCCCATCGAATGTCAAAACCCTTTCAGCGAAGATCCATTTCCACCTGGGTAACTGTCCAGCGGGGCTCCGCGTCGAGGAAGTTCAGGACGAGCTGCAGTTGACGCTCGATGTGCTCTCGACTTCCACCCAACATGGCCACGCCGATGGTCGCCCGCTGCCAGAGATCCTCACCATCCATCTGGGCGATAGACACGTTGAAGCGGTTCTGAACCCTCTGGATAACTCCTTTAACAACCTGCCTCTTGTCCTTGAGCGATGCTGCTCCAGGAATATAGACGTCCACTTTCAAGGTGCCAACCAGCATGCGCCTTCCTCCTACCAGGCTTCTTCGATGGTTCCTCCGCCCAGACATTCCTCCCCGCTGTAGAACACTGCAGCCTGTCCGGGAGTGATCGCCCTCTGGCGGGAGTGGAACTCCACGACAGCGCCGTCCCCAGCCAGCTGCACCGTGACTTTTTGGTCCGGTTGGCGGTAACGGAACTTGGCGGTGCACTCGAAACGCTCTGCAGGGGGCTCACCCCTTACCCAGCTGAGGTCTGCCGCCCTCAAGGCCCCGGTATAAAGGGCAGGATGGTCCTTCCCCTGTGCGACAACCAGAGTGTTGGTGTCCAGATCCTTGCCTACCACAAACCAGGGCTCGCCGGCGCCACCGATGCCCAGGCCCTTGCGCTGCCCTAGGGTATGGTACATCAACCCCTCGTGATAGCCCTTCAGATCACCGTCCACGGTCCGGATCTCACCAGGCTGCGCCGGCAAGTAGCGCGACAGGAACTCCTTGAAATCCCGTTCGCCGATGAAGCAGATCCCCGTACTGTCCCTCTTTTCCGCCGTAGCCAGCTTAGCCCGCTTGGCCTTTTCCCTCACTTCCTGCTTGGTCAGATGACCGATGGGAAAGAGCGTCCGCGCCAGCTGCCGCTGGCCTAAGGTATAGAGGAAATAGGACTGGTCCTTGCTGCCATCGGCTCCCCGGAGCAGGGTGTACCGTCCGTCTTCGCACCCGATCTGGGCGTAGTGCCCCGTAGCCAGGTAATCCGCCTCCAGGTCCAGTGCCTTTTCCAAGAAGGCTCTGAACTTGATCTCCTTGTTGCAGAGCACATCGGGGTTCGGCGTACGTCCTCTCTTGTACTCTTCTAAAAAATAGGTGAAAACCCTGTCCCAATACTCTCGCTCGAAGTTAACTGTATAATACGGAATGCCTATCTGATCGCAGACCCGCCGCACATCATCGAAATCGGCATCGGCAGTACAGACGCCGCTCTCATCCTGCTCATCCCAATTCTTCATGAAGATGCCGATGACGTCGTAGCCCGCCTCCTTGAGGAGAAGGGCAGCCACGGAGGAGTCCACTCCGCCAGACATCCCTACCACTACACGCGGCATGCCTAACACCTACCTTAAGCAGTCGAAGCCACAAACTGACTGTTGTAGAGCTCAGCGTAAAAGCCTCCCCGGGCCATCAGTTCAGCGTGGGTCCCCTGCTCCACTATTTCCCCGTCGTTGATCACCAGGATGCGGTCTGCATCGAGGATGGTGGACAGCCGGTGGGCGATGACGAAGCTGGTGCGCCCTTCCATCAACCTGGCCATGGCTCTCTGGATCAGGCGCTCGGTGCGGGTGTCTACCGAGCTCGTCGCCTCATCCAAGATGAGCACAACGGGATCGGCCAAAATGGCCCGGGCGATGGTCAGAAGCTGTCTCTGTCCCTGGGAAATGCCTGATGCATCTCCCCTCAAGATCGTATCATACCCTTGGGGAAGAGTGCGGATGAAATGATCCACATAGGCCGCCTTGGCCGCCTGTTCGACTTCCTCGTCGGTTGCTCCAGGCCTGCCGTAAGCGATATTCTCCTTGATCGTTCCCTCAAAGAGCCAAGTATCCTGGAGCACCATCCCGAACATGGTGCGCAGATTCCCCCGCTTGATCTCCCGAATGTCGTGGCCGTCAAAGAAGATGGCTCCCGAATTCACATCATAGAAGCGCATCAGCAGGTTGACCAGGGTGGTCTTGCCGGCACCAGTCGGACCTACGATAGCGATCAGCTGTCCTGGGCGAACCTCGAGGTTCAGGTTCTTGATCACCACCTGGTCAGGATGGTAGCCAAAACTGACGTCCCTCAGCTTGATGTCGCCGCGGGGGTTGCTCAGGGTCAGAGCATCCGGGGCATCCGCCGGTTCTTCCTCTTCATCGAGCAGCTCAAAGACCCGTTCTGCCGCTGCCACAGCAGACTGCAGCAGGTTGGCGATGCTGGCCAGTTCAGTGATGGGCATGCCGAACTGCCGTGAGTACTGCATGAAGGCCTGCACATTGCCGATGACCAGGGTTCCCCGTGCCACGAGCAAACCGCCTGCCACGGCGATGATCACGTAGCCAAGATTGCCGACGAAGCGGATCAGAGGCATCATCATGCCGGAGACAAACTGCGCTTTCCAGCCGTTCTCGTAAAGTTCATCATTTACGTGGCGGAAAGTCTCCTTCATCTGCTGCTCCAAACCGTAGGCTTTGACAATGCGGTGGCCGGTGAAGGCTTCCTCGACCTGGCCGTTGAGCTCGCCGATGATGGTCTGCTGCCTTACGAAGTATTTCTGGGACCGCTTGGCCACAAAAATGCTGATACCTGCGCTTAGGGGCACCATGATCAGGGTGAAGAGCGTTAGGATGGGACTGATCGTCAGCATCATGATTGTCACGCCCACCATGCTGATGATGGACGTTATTACCTGCAGAACGCTCTGCTGCAGACTCTGGCTGACCATGTCCACGTCGTTGATCACTCGGCTGAGTGTGTCCCCGTGCGCGTTGTAGTCGTAGAACCTCAAGGGGAGTCGGCCAAGCTTGGCGCTGATATCTTCCCTCAGCCGATAAACCGTCTGCTGTGTGACATTGACCATGGTAATCTGCTGGATGTAGCCAAAGACGGTGCTGAAGGCATAGGTGGCGCCGAGCATCAGCAGGATGCGGCCGATGGCGGCAAAGTCCACTCCTGTGCCGACGCCCTGCAGCCGGTTCACCATCCCGTCAAAAAGGATGGTTGTCGCCTGACCCATGATCTTCGGTGCAAGAACACTGAACACATTACCTGCGATGACTGCAGCTACAACGATAGTAAGCTTCCATTTGTGGGGGCGCAGGTACCCGCCCAGCCGTTTTACAGTTCCCTTGAAATCCTTGGGTTTTTCCACGGGGCGTCCGATGCCCCGCGGCCCAAAACCGCCGCCCCTGCTGGGACCCGGTCTGCCCGGTGCCGGTCCTCTCATGACACCGCCTCCTTCCCAAACTGCGAAGCCACGATCTCCTGGTAAACGGGGCAATCCTTGAGCAGGCTCCCATGGGTACCCCGCCCGACGATCCGTCCCGCTTCCAATACCAAGATCTGATCGGCGTGCATGATCGTACTTACCCGCTGCGCCACCACGATCACCGCCGCCTCCCGCGCCGCTTCGGTAAGCTCCTGACGCAGTCTGGCGTCAGTCCTGTAGTCCAATGCAGAAAAGGAGTCATCGAGCAGGTAGATCCTGGGCTGGCGCACTAGAGCCCGAGCTATGGACAGCCTCTGCTTCTGCCCCCCTGATAGGTTGGTGCCCCCCTGGGCAACCTCGCTCTCAAAGCCAGATTCCCGCTCCGTGATGAAGTCCAGTGCTTGGGCGATCCGGGCCGCTTCCTCAACCTCTTCCTCAGTCGCTTCCTTCCGGCCATGGCGGATGTTCGAGGCAACAGTGCCGGAGAAGAGCACCGCCTGCTGGGGAACATAGCCGATGCAGGCTCGCAGTTCGCCCTGGGCAAGTCTGCGGATATCCACACCATCCAGGGTGATCCTTCCCTTTTGTGGATCGTGGAAGCGGAGGAGCAGCTCCAGGATGGTGGATTTTCCGGAGCCAGTGCCGCCGATGATCGCGGTGACCTGCCCGGGTTCTGCCGTAAAACTGATATCGCTCAAAACCGGCTTCTCAGCCCCCGGGTAGGAGAAGGTCACTCCCTCAAAACGCACCACGCCCCGCGGATCCACCAACTGCTCCGGCGCTTCGGGGTCTTTAATCGATGGTTCGGTCTGGAGCACTTCAGCGATGCGCTGCGCCGAGGCAGAGGCCCTTGGCAGGTTGACGAAGATCATGGACAGCATCGTCACGGCCATGAAGGTCTGCATCGTGTACTGCAGGAAAGCCATCAGATCGCCGACCTGCATGATGCCTGCATCGATTCGCTTCGCGGCAAACCAAATGATCACGATGGTGCTCATGTTGATCAAGAGGCCCGCGAAGGGCATGAGAGTGATCATCATGCGGCTGACCCTCAGAGCGGTGGCGATCAGCTCACGGTTGGAACGCTCAAAACGGGCCTGTTCGTCCGCGCCTTTGTTGAACGCGCGGATCACCCGCACGCCCATGAGCTGTTCCCGAACAACCAGGTTCAACCGGTCCAGCTTCTCCTGAAGGCTCCGGAAAAGAGGCACGCCTTTGGCAATTACAAAGGCGATCAGGCCTGCCAGCACGGGGATAAGGGCAAAGAGGATGACAGCTAGTTGAGCATCTTTGCGCACCACCATGAGCACGCCGCCGATTGCCATGAGGGGAGCCCGCATGGCCATGCGCATACTCATGTGAAACATCTGTTGGACCTGCTGCACATCGTTGGTTGTCCTGGTGATCAAGGATGCTGTACCGAACTGGTTGAACTCCCGGGGGGAGAACTGGCTCGTCCGGCTGAACACAGCCAGGCGCAGGTCTCTGCCGAAACTTCCGGAGGCCCGCGCCGCCAGGTAACTGCCAGCTATCGAACAGGCCACTCCGCCTAGAGCGACAAGCAGCATGACGGCACCAGTCTGCCAGATCAAGCTGATGTTCCCTTGAGCGATCCCTTCATCGACGATGCGGCTCATCAAGTCAGGCAGCCGCAGCGTCGCCAGCACTTCCAGGAACACCAAGGACGAAACGATGATTACCGTCAAAAGATAGGGTTTAATGTACCGCTTCAACTTCCACATGGTTCTCGGGTCCCTTCCTGCTTGCTTTCTCTCTCCTGCAGAAACGCGCGCATCCGCTGCAGAATCCGCAGAAGTTCATGTCCATCTTCTTCTCCGAGGTAAGCCATGAGCTCCCGGATATCCCGAGAGAGCTCGTCCTTCGCCCGCTGCACCACAGCCGCTCCCTGCAGAGTCGGCCGGACGAAGACCACTCGCCTGTCCTCATCACCGCTTAAGCGCTCCACCAGGCCCTGTTCTTCCAGGGTGTTCACCAAGGAAGTCACCGTGGGTCGACCCAGCTGCAGCCGTTCTCCGAGCTCTGAAGGCTGGATTCCCGGGCCATCCGTCCCCACATGGTGGTGCAGGAAGATGAGGAGGCGCATGGCGCTGCCCCGCACCGGTGCCGAACAGCGGAAAAAGGAACGCCCGCAGTTTCTCAGGCTCTCAAGTGTTTCCACAAATTCAAATACTAGATCTCCTTTAGGCACCCTTTTCACTCCATCCGCTGACGGGAAATAGTTTGCAACACAAACTATTCTAAGTGAAAACTACCTGCAGATCAACAAAAAAGCTGGGTTGCCCCAGCTGTTTCGTGAGGATCTCCTATTGAACTACTACCCTGTGGTAGACCTTTTTTCCCTTGCGGATCACCAGCTCGCTGCCGTCAAAGTCCTGGAGTGTCACCACCCGGTCAATGCTCTCAACCCTCTCTGGCCCCAGGGTGATCCCTCCCTGTTCCACCAAGCGGCGCGCTTCGCTGCGTGTGGCAGCCAGCTTCACCTCGGTGAGCAGGGTGACGATATCCATCCCGCTGGCAAACAGAGTCTGCGGCAGCGTTGTGGAGGGCATGCTTTCATGGGTCGCGCCCCCGCCAAAAACGGCTCTTGCTGCCTCCTGGGCCTTCATGGCTTCCTCTTCCCCGTGGACAAACTTGGTCACCTCAAAGGCCAGGAGTTCTTTGGCCTTGTTGATCTCCGATCCCTCCAAGGAAGCGAGCCTGCGCACTTCCTCCATGGGGAGGAAGGTCAGCATGGCCAAGAGGTCTCCCACATCGGCATCATCCACGTTGCGCAGATACTGGTAAAACTCGTAGGGGCTGGTCCTCTCCGGATCAAGCCAGATTGTGCCCTTGGCCGTCTTACCCATCTTGGTGCCTGCAGCCGTGGTGAGCAGGCGCAAGGTCAGGCCGTAGACCGAAGCGTCTTCTGCTCTGCGCACCAGTTCGCACCCGCCGAGGATGTTCGACCACTGGTCATTGCCGCCCAGCTGCAGCCGGCAGTTGTAGCGGCGGAAAAGCTCAAGGAAGTCGTAGGACTGAACAAGCAGGTAACTGAACTCGAGGAAGGTGAGTCCGGCCTCCAATCGTGATTTATAGGCTTCCATGGCCAGCATCCTGTTCACTGAGAAATGCCTGCCGATCTCCCGCACGAACTGCATGAAGTTTAGGTCCAGAAGCCAGTCGGCATTGTTCGCCAACACCGCGGAGCCGTCTGCGAAATTGAAGAAACGGGAGAACTGCTGGTGGAACCGCTCCACGTTGGCCTGGATGGTTTCGGGCGAGAGAAGTTTGCGCATCTCTGTGCGGCCCGAAGGATCGCCAACCATGGTTGTGCCGCCGCCCATGAGCATGATGGGCCGGTGGCCGGCTCTGTACAGGTGCAGTGCGCTCATGATCGGCACCATATGCCCCAAAGTAAGGCTGGGGGCGGTGGCATCGAAGCCGATGTAGAAGGTGACCTGCTCCTTGTCCAGGAGCTCCCTCAGCTCCTCGCGATGGGTGATCTGTTCCACAAACCCTCGTTCTTCCAAGACATCCAAAGCGTTCCTCATGGAAATCCCCCTCCAATAAAAAAGCTCTCTCGCTTCTAAGGACGAGAGAACCCGTGGTACCACCTTAATTCGCACGCAGCTGCGTGCCTCTTGGCCACGTTAACGGATGGCGCCCGGAACAGTCTCCTGTTCAAGCTCTGGAGTGTAATTCGCCAGGTGGAATACGGTTCCACCCCCATGTTCTGCAGGCTTCGCACCAACCAGCCTGCTCTCTGAGTACCCACGGGTGGCTACTGTCTCCTTCATTGCCCTGAGCTGTGTTGCCACGATTCTACCACAGTTTACGCTTGCCCGTCAAGCCTGAAGAGGGCCTTCGGGTTGCTGTAAAGCAGATGCCAAGCGATCTCCAGCGCGCGGTCGATGGAACACACCCCTTGTTCCACCTTATCCGCGAGCACCCTGCTGATGTTCTCCCTGGCCAGCAGGAGGTGCCCGTAAATGCCGTCGACGAAAGCGTAATCACCGCCAAAGCCCATGATCTTGTTGTAGGGCACCGCATCCAGGAAGTCCGCAAGTGCCGCCCTTGCAGCGGCCGGGGAGACTATGTGGGCCCAGCAAAGGTCGAGGCACACGTTGGGGAACATCTTAGCCAGAGCCGCTGATTCACCGCAGTAGGGGTAGCCCATGTGGAACAGGTCGAACTTGACAGCCGGGTACTCCAAAAAGAGATTGTTGAGAAGGCCGGGCCGGCTGTTTTCCAGGATGCCTCCGTTTCCCTCAAGAAGTCCTGTGTGGACCTGCATCACCAAACCTCGATCTGCTGCCTCCTGGAGGATGAAGTGCATGAGGAAATCCTGGACGGGTTTGGGCAGGATGATGGGCTCAGCTTCCGGTTCGGCCGCCCGCCAGCTGGCGAGCGTCCTGTCGAACAGAGACCGGGCAGCAGCATACCCGACTTTTTCATAATGCAGTGTCCGGCTGTAAGCCATGGCGTTTTTCAGAGCAACCATACCGTGCCGCAGAGCGTCTTCCAGGGCCGATGTGAAGGCCTCGAGCCAATCGTCAAGACTTTTGACCCGCATCCCCCGCTCTTCGATGCTGCGCAGCATCCCTTGATCGCCCATGATAAAAGGCTCGGGCTGCCAAGCGTAACGGAACAGTTCCTGGTCATAGGGTTCATCGATGGCCCAAGAATCGAGGATGGCAAGCTCAACGCGGCACAGCTCGCGGAGGACAAAGCGCCTGTGGTCCGTACGGCGCCGCTTGTACGCCTCTGCCAGCTGACTGATGGTTTCCCGGCGAATGCCGTCGATTCCGTAAATCCCCCGGACTGCCAGATCGAGCGCGCGCCCGTAGCCAGTGCAGCGGCAGAACTCCCACAGGGGGGCCGCAATCTCCCAGCGTTCCTCCACGGGCAGTTCTGAACAGCGCACCCGAGCCAGATCCTCCTCGGAAAGCCCCGCCGAACGCAGATCGCTGCTCATGTAGTGCACTAGATAGTCAGCCAGCACATCTGGGCAGTGCTGGTCGTGGTTAGGCAGATGCTCGTGTGTATCGATTACGGGCATCTGTTCCACTTGTTCGTAGATTATCTGCCGGAGAGCCGGCATCAGCGCTGCTCCTTTCCCCGTTTACTGGAGAGTCCGCACGCCCCTGCTGTGCCAGGAGTCGCGGCGCTCACTGCTTCCGCGCGTCTTGGCAGAGATCAGCATGATCAAAGCCAAGATGTCCTTCTGATGCTCGGCCACCAGCCGGTCCAATTCGGCTCGGGGCACCACCGTTTCCTCCAGCCTTGCCAAGCGCCTTTCGATCTCAACCAAACGGGCTAGAAGCGTTGGGACATCTCCTGTCATGGGCATCCTCCTTCTGTGCATCGGTACTGCCCATGGTAGCACATTCTATCTAAATTGTCAAATAATTCGTATAACAGCGCTGGAAATCAAGCGAGTTCACAGTTCACACGGTCTGCGATGGTGCTCTCCAAGTCCGTTGCTTCCTTCAGGGTCTCGTCGAGCCGTGCTCGGGCCGCGCTAGCGAATTCAGCATCCCGCAGCCCAGGGAGGTTGATCAGCACATTGTAGGCTGCTCCTCGGCAGGCGGCCGCCGCCAGCAGTCCGGCCACGCCCGCATCGCTCAGGCAGTTTCTGTTGCCTTTCAGCGCAACTTCAAAGGCCAGGCGCAAAATTTCCAGGGACAGCTCCATCACCTCCAGGGGAACTTCGGTAGCCAGCCGGTTGGCTTGGCGCAGGGCCCTGCTTCGCTCGCGCTTCTCTTCCTCGGTCCCCTTAGGCAGCTTCAAGGCCTCCATCACCTGGTTAAAGGCTTCTGTATCCCGGTTCACCAGGTCCAGCAGCTGGCCGCTCAGGCGCTGTGCCTTGTCGATGAACTCCTGCCACCCTTCCCCGCTGAGGCGTGCTACCATCGCTGCCAGGGAAGAGGCCAGAACCCCAGCAAGGGCAGCGGCACTGCCCCCTCCGGGCGCGGGTTTGGACGAGCCGAGTTCAGCTGCAAAGTCTGTGATCTTCAGTTCTGTGAGCAAAGTACCACCCTTTTCCCGACTAATTGCTGACGACTAACCTGCCAGCCTTGACAACTTTCTCCACCAGATTGACCCCCACGTAATACGGGATCTTCCTATAATCATCCACGGCGAAAATGACCAGATCAGCCTGCTTGCCAGGTTCCAAACTGCCCAAGCGCTTGCAGCGGTTCAGAGAATGAGCGGCGTTGATAGTCACCGCGTTGAACGCTTCCTCGGGAGTCACAGCCATGTACAGGCAGGCGAGGGACATGACCAGCACGAGATTGGCAGTGGGGCACGATCCCGGGTTGAAATCGGTGGCTAAGGCCAGCGGCAGCCCTGCCTCCAGAAGCATTCTGGCCGGCGCATAGGGTTTGCGCAGACTGAACGCCGTACCCGGCAGGAGAATGGGCACCACGCCGCTGTCAGCCAGAGCCTTGATCCCCTGTTCGGTCACCATGAGAAGGTGATCGGCACTGGCCATCCCGAACTCGGCCGCGAGTTCTGCCCCACCGAGAGCGTACATCTCATCTGCGTGCACGCGGAGAGCAAAGCCAAGCTCGCTCGCCTTCCGGAAGATCCGGCGGCTCTGCTCCACCGAAAAGACACCCTTTTCGGTGAACACGTCGACATACTCGGCCACGCCCTGCTCTTTCACCGCGGGCAGGACTACATTCACCAAGAAATCTACATAGCCCTCTTGGTCTTCCTGGAACTCTGGGGGCCAAGCGTGTGCACCCAAAAAAGTGGGCACGAGCTCAACCGGCTGCTCACTCTGGAGGATGCGCACGGCTTCGAGCTGCTTGAGCTCGGTCTCCAGATCAAGGCCGTAACCGCTCTTGCACTCCACCGTGGTTACGCCCATCCGCAGCATCCAGCGAAGTCGCTGCCGACCGGCTTCCACCAGTTCGTCGAGGGACGCCGCCCTTGTGGCCCTCACCGAGCTGAGGATCCCGCCGCCCGCAGCCATGATCTCCATGTAGTCTGCTCCGCGGGCCCGCAGGTAGAACTCATCCTCCCTGCTCCCGCCGAAGATGAGATGGGTGTGCGCATCGATCAGGCCGGGCGTGATAACCCGGCCCGCGGCCTCGATAACCTGCGTCTGGTCGGTTATCTCCACCTGGCTCCGCACTGCTTCTTCCGGACCTACGGCTGTGATCTCCACTCCAGAACAGGCCACCCAAGCACCCTCAAGCACGTCTAGCTTCTGCATGTCCTTCCCCCGCACCGGACAGGTAGAGTGGGCGGCGGTCACCACCTGTCCGCCTTTGATTACAAGGTCGGCTTTGAGAGCCACTGGCTTACCTCCTATCGCAGGCGGTTTTCCAGCACCTGCTGGGGGTCGAAGTTCTCCACCTGCAGGTACCACGCGGCGGCATCAAGGAGGGCCTGCTGCGGAACCAACCCCACAATCTCTGTCCCCACCACAGGAACTCCAAAAAGCGCCGCTTCACGCCGGATCGTCTCCAGAACCCTGTGGATCGGCGTTTCCAGGTAGTTCTCCAGGTTCATGGACACCTGTACCTGCCCGCGCTCTTCCAGGAGAACTCCCATGGCTTTGACGTTGCGAAAACCACCGTTTCGCTCCCGCACACAGCGGGCGATGTGGTCGGCCACTTCCTTCCGGTCGGTGCCGAGGTTCACGTTAAACGCGATCAAAGGCATGCGGGCGCCCACCACTGTGGCCCCTGCCGTCGGGTGCAGGCTTGGCGAACCGAAGTCGGGCCAGCGCTGTTCTTCATGAATCGAACGCTTCAGACCCTCGTACTGTCCCTTGCGGATGTTGCTGAGGTTGCGGCGTTCGGGCCTTGAAGCTGCCTCCCCATAGAGGTAGGTGGGTACCCCGAGTTCGGTGTTGATCCTGCGGGCCAGGTTCACGGCGGCCTGCACGCAATCCCCCATGGTCACCTCTTCGATGGGTATAAAGGGGATCACATCCACCGCACCGATGCGGGGATGGGCTCCCTGATGTTCTTCCATGTTGATCAAGGCCACCGCCTGTTTGGTGAGGCGAAAGGCCGCTTCCTGTACGCTGGCCAGATCACCCACAAAGGTGATCACCGAGCGGTTGTGGTCGAAATCTGACGAATAGTCCAGCAGCTTCACACCGTCTGTCTGGCGTACCTGGTCTACAACCTTCTCCACCACATCGAGCCGGCGTCCTTCGCTGATGTTGGGTACGCACTGAACGATCTGGGCCATCTCTCTTCCTCCTAGTCCTGCAGCATGGGCAGTTTGATCCCCTTCTCCTTGGCGGTCTTGATCGCCGCCTCGTAACCCGCATCAGCATGGCGCATCACCCCGGTACCAGGGTCGGTGGTGAGCACCCGCTCCAGGCGGGCTGCACCTTCGTCTGTGCCGTCAGCCACCACAACCATGCCTGCATGGATGGAGTAACCGATGCCCACGCCACCGCCGTGGTGGACAGACACCCAGCTTGCCCCGGCGCAGGCATTGACCAGGGCGTTGAGGATGGGCCAGTCAGCCACAGCATCGCTGCCATCCTTCATCCCCTCAGTCTCCCGGTGGGGCGAAGCGACAGAGCCGGCATCCAGGTGATCCCTGCCGATAACGATGGGCGCCTTCAGTTCGCCTCTTTTCACCATATCGCTGATCAGCAGGCCAAACCGGGCTCGATCGCCATACCCGAGCCAGCAGATGCGGGCCGGGAGGCCCTGGAAGGCCACCTGCTCCTGGGCCATTTTAATCCAGCGCACCAGACGTTCGTTATCGGCGAATTCCCGGCAGAGCATCTCGTCGATCTTGCGGATGTCCTCAGGATCGCCAGAGAGGGCTACCCAGCGGAAGGGGCCTTTGCCCTCGCAGAAGAGCGGGCGGATGTAGGCTGGGACAAAACCTGGGAAGGCAAAGGCGTTCTCGACGCCCACATCCTTCGCCTGCTGCCTGATGTTGTTGCCGTAGTCAAAGACCACTGCGCCCTTCTCCATAAGGTCGAGCATGGCCTGAACGTGCACGCCCATGGACTCCTTGGCCAGGCGGATGTACCCCTCTGGATCCCGGGCCCTCAGTTCAGCCGCTTCTTCAACGCTGTATCCCCGCGGGATGTAACCGTTGAGCGGATCGTGGGCAGAAGTCTGGTCGGTCACCACATCGGGCGTGATGCCCCGCCGGACAAACTCTGGCAGGATATCGGCGGCGTTGCCGAGCAGGCCTATGGAAAGCGGTTCACCCTTTGCCCTGGCTTCTAAGGCCAGCCGCAGGGCCTCGTCCAGATCATCAGTGGCTAACTGGCAGTAACGAGTAGCCAGCCTCTTTTCGATGCGCTGTGGATCCACCTCGACCACGATGGCCACTCCGCCGTTCATGGTCACAGCCAGCGGTTGGGCGCCGCCCATGCCGCCCAAGCCCGCGGTCAGCACCAAGCGCCCCTTCAGCGAACCTCCGAAGTGCTGGTGGGCCAGCTCCGCCAGTGTCTCATAGGTCCCCTGCAGGATTCCCTGGGTACCGATGTAGATCCAGCTACCGGCAGTCATCTGGCCGAACATGATCAGCCCCTTGCGCTCCAGCTCCCGGAAATGCTCCCACGTCCCCCAAGCGGGCACCAGGTTCGAATTGGCCAGGAGCACCCGTGGCGATTGGGGCGTGGTCCGGAACACTCCCACCGGCTTTCCCGACTGGACCAGGAGCGTCTCATCATTCTCCAGCTCCTGCAGGGTGCGCACGATGGCGTAGTAGCTGGGCCAGTCCCTGGCCGCCTTGCCTATCCCTCCGTAAACCACCAGGTCATCTGGGCGCTCGGCCACTTCTGGATCGAGGTTGTTCATGAGCATGCGCATGGCCGCTTCCTGATGCCAGCCTTTGCAGTGCAGTTCTGTTCCTCGCGGTGCTCGGATCATGCGATTACCTCCCCATATCCTCTATACTAATTCTCCAGCGGTATCGGCCGCGGCCTTCAGCACTTGGCCTGATACCACCAGATCGCGTACTGCCTTAATGTCGCCTGCCATGAAGCGGTCCCGTTCCAGGGGAGGCACGACACTGCGCACCAGCTCGTAGACGGCCCTGGTCGCCGGAGCAAGCTGGGTTCTCTCCCTGAACTCCAAAGCCTGGCAGGCACACAGGATCTCAATGGCCAGGATGTTCTGCACATTGCCCAAGATGCTGCCAAGCTTGCGGGCAGCGATGCTGCCCATGCTCACATGGTCTTCCTGGTTGGCCGAAGTGGGGATGGAATCCACCGAGGCCGGATGGGCCAGCACCTTGTTCTCGGACACGAGGGCTGCTGCGGTGTACTGAGCGATCATGTACCCGGAGTTGAGGCCACTGCGCGCCGTGAGGAAGGGCGGCAGGCTGCTCAGATGCGGGTTTACCAGGCGCTCGATCCGGCGCTCAGCGATGTTCCCGATTTCTGATAGTGCGATGCCGAGGAAGTCCAGTGCGAGGGCTACAGGCTGTCCATGGAAATTGCCTGCTGAGATAACCTGCCCCTCATCGGGGAACAGGATGGGATTATCCGTAACCGAGTTGATCTCGGTGTCGATCACCTGCTCAACATAGCGGTATGCATCCCGGCTTGCGCCGTGGACCTGCGGTATGCAGCGCAGGGAATAAGCGTCTTGGATGCGGTCGTGCTCACGACCATAGACCAGGCCGCTGCCCGCCAGCAGCCTGCGCAGGTTGGCAGCCACCATCGCCTGGCCCGGATGAGCCCGCAGAGCATGCACCCGTTCGTCGAGAACGTCGGGGATAGCGCGCAGCGCCTCCATAGTCAGGCTGCCGGCCACATCCGCCGTCTTGAGGAGGATGTCTCCGTCGTAAAGGGCCAAAACCGCCTGGGCAGTCATGGCCTGGGTCCCGTTGATCAGAGCCAGGCCTTCCTTGGCTTCCAAAACCACAGGGGCCAGCCCCGCCCGTTCCAGAGCCTTTGCCCCCGGCATCCGCTGGTCTCTGAAGTATGCCTCGCCTTCACCAATGAGCACTGCCGACATGTGGGCTAGGGGCACCAAATCGCCGCTGGCACCCACCGAACCCTGGCTGGGAACAACGGGCACCACGTTCTGGTTGACAAGCTGCACAAGCAGCCTGATCACCTCAGGCCTGATCCCGGAGTGGCCTTTCATGAGTGCGTTGGCCCTGAGGATGATCATGGCCTTCACAACATCACCAGGAAAGGGCTCACCCACCCCGCAGCTGTGACTCAGGATCAAATTGCGCTGCAGCTCGGCCACGCTTTCCTGCGAAATGGAGGTGTCTGCCAGTTTACCAAAACCGGTGTTGATCCCGTAGACAGGTACACCCTCTTCCAGCAGCCGCAGCACCAGCTCCCTGGCCCGGGCCACCCTGTCCAGCTGGGCCGTATCCAGGGTGATGGTCCAGCCCTGCCTCACTGCCTTCGCCACGTCATGACTGCTTAAGTTAGAACCCCTGAGCCTGAGCATCGATCTTCTCCTTTTGGACGGTGGATATGATGGCACTGCTCTGCTATTCCACACATCCCCTTGAGAGTCCTTTGCCCGCCTTAATCTTACTTTAGCGAAAAGAGAGTATTGCAGAAAAATGTGTTATGGGTTATTATCAAATTAGATGTTTTCACAGTGGAAAAAAGTTGGTGAGCTGAGTGAGCAGACCGGTCAACACCACCCGTCTGATCCGTACGTACAATGCGTCAACTGTCCTTAGGACACTGTACAGGCAGGGCAGCTGTTCCCGCACGCAGCTCGCCAAGCTTACTGGCATGAGCCACGCCACGATCACGCGGATCACGGCGAAACTCATGGAACAGGGGATTGTCCTGGAAGGACGCGTGGGCAAGTCCACAGGCGGTAGAAAGCCTGTCTACCTGCAGATCGACCACTCAAAACTGTACATTGTCAGTCTGAAACTCCTCCGCGATGACTGCCGCGCTGCCATCCTGGACCTCAAGGGCCGCATCCTTGACACCGAGCGGCTCATCTGGAATGAAGCTGCGCCGGAAAAGTTCTTGACCGCAGCGGCGGAGACGATCAGAGGCATGTTTGCCCGGACGTGCGTTAACCTCCAGCACATCATCGGAGTGGGCGTTGCCGTGTCGGGCATCTGCCAGTCCCGAGAAGGCAGGATAATCAAATCGGTCAACCTCAGGTGGGAAAACGTGCCCCTGGCGGAACTGCTCAGCAGCGAGCTGCAGCTCCCTGTCTTCATTGAGAACGATGCAAATGCTTGTGCTCTGGCAGAACTCTGGTTGGGCAGGGCCCAAGATGCATCGAATTCCATGTACCTCAAAACGGAAGAAGGCGCCGGAGCAGGGATAATCGCCAACAGAAGCCTGCTCGACAGTTCGCACTGCACCACTGGTGAAGTTGGGCATGTGCCTGTCATCCCTGCTGGTGAGCCCTGCCGGTGCGGGCAGCGAGGGTGCCTCGAAGCCTATGTTTACTTCGGAGACGTCCAGGCCCGCTATGCCCGGCGTACGGGCCTTTGGGTAGACCGCTCCCGTTTCCTCGAACTCGTGAGAACACGAGACGAACCAGCGCTGGAGATAGTGTCTGAGACAGCGGAAGCTCTCGCCCTGGCCTGCGCCCACTGGGGTATGCTCCTCGATCTCGACGTCATCACCATCGGCGGTTTCTGGGGGACGCTCAAGGATGAGGTTATCGCACGCTGCCAGAGCTACTCAGAAGCTGCTTCTCGACGATCAGGAATTCCCGGCCGGGTAACCATCACCGGCTCCAGCTTTAAGAATGAAGATGCCGACCTTCTGGGTGCAGCTGGCCTGGTTATCGACCGCTGGTTTGACCCTTTGTCGGTGCCTTTCCACAGGTAGGAAGCCTGTCAGTATCCGATAGGCAGGAGGTGAGAATGGGGTAGCGAACTGAAAACTATGCGCCGTGATTCCACTCAAAAAAGCAAGGAGGAAAAAACGATGAGAAAACTTAATGTGCTGCTGTTAGCTGCTCTTCTCGTTGTCGGCGTGTTTGTTCCTGCAGCCTTGGCACAAGATGAAAAGATCACCATCACCGTACTGCACTACTTTGATCTGACGGCACCGGGCTCCGAGCGTGAAATCGAGGAGATCTGGCACGAATTCTCCCGCCGCCATCCCAACATCATCGTTGAGAGAGAGGATCTGTTCCTCGAGGCCTTCCATCAAAAGGTAGAAGCCTATGCCGCCGCTGACCGTCTCCCTGATGTGGTGTTCATGTGGCCGGGTGGGCGCTCCACCTCCCTGCATACCCAGCATCTAGTTAAGGACCTCACTCCTCTCCTGGGAGAAGACGCCAAGTACTTCAACCCTGCAGTCCTCGCACCCCAAGCAGCCGGTTACCTGGCTGAACTGCCCCAGACCATGACTTCCAGCCATGCTCTGTACGTCAACGTTCCTCTGCTGGAGAGCCTCGGCCTTTCCATCCCTGAAACATACGAAGAATTGGTTGCCATGGTACCGGTGATCAAGGGCGCTGGCCTCGACGTCATCCTCATGGGCGCCACTGATGACTGGGTAATCCAGTCCTGCTTGTTCTCCATGATCGTCGGCCGTTTGGTAGGCGATGAGAAGCTCAACCAGATCATCGCTGGCGAGGCCAAGTTCACCGATCCCGAGTTCGTCGGCGCTCTCGAGTTCTACGCCCAGATGTACAAAGACGGAGTCCTCGACCGCAAGATCATGAACATCAACTACTCTGAAGTGAACGGCTTGTTTGCCTCCGGCCGTGCTCCGTTCATGATCGACGGCGACTGGAAAACGGCTAACTTCCTCACTGACGTTACCACGGGCGAAGCTTTGATCCCCGTTGACGAGCAGCCCAACTTCAAGATGACCATCTTCCCCGCCATCCCCGGCGAGATCGTACACAAATCGTCGTCCGGCGTAGTTGGCACCGGCTTCGGTATGAGCTCCAAGATCCCCGATGGCTCGGCTAAAGAAGCTGCCGCTTGGGAACTGATCAAGTGGCTGCAGGGTCCTGAGGCCCAGAAACTCCGCCTGGAGACCGCCGGCACGATCCCGAGCCGTATCGACGTTACTTCCGACCAGCTGGAGCCCCTCGTAAACGAGAGGATCCGCTACTATGAGGACATCGAAGTCTACACCGCAGTTCTGGACAACGTTCTGGAAGGCGAAGTCTACCTGCCGCTCAACGTAGGTCTGCAGGAGATCGGCCTCGGCTTGGCCACCCCGATGGAAGTAGCCGAGCGCGTACAGGAAGCCCTGGAGGCCTGGAGAGCGAAGAAGTAAGACCTAATCCACTGAAGGGGCAGGCTCGCACGCGAGCCTACCCCTTTCCCGTAAGGAGCGGAGTGCCATGAAACGATTCCTCACATGGTGGACGGAAGAGCGCCGGGCCTACCTTCTCCTGGTCCTGCCTGGGGTCCTGGTCTACTGGGCTGTGATGGCTTTCCCCACCGTTTTCTCTCTGGGACTGAGCATGACCAACTACAACGGCGGGGTAATCTTCGGCAACCCCAACATCCAGTTTGTCGGTCTCAAGCACTACATGCGCATGTTCAATGATCAGTACTTCTGGATCTCCCTAAAAAACAACGGCTTGATCATGGCGGTGTCCTTGTTCGGCCAGATCCCCCTTGGCTTTTTGTTCGCCTATGTCATCCACCGCAAGCTGATCAAGTTCGGGAGCTTTTTCCAGACCACCCTCTACCTGCCCTGCGTGATTTCCACCATCGTGGTCGGACGGTTGTGGCAGGCCTTCTTCTCGCCTTACGGTCCTTTTACTAAGTTCATGCAGAGGTTTCAGCCAGGTTGGGAGAACGAACTGGCCTACGATCCCAAGCTGGCCATCATCCCTGTCCTTTTTGTCATCCTCTGGATGTACACGGGCCAGTACATGATCATCTTCCTGGCCAACCTGCAGAAGATCGACCCGTCATTGATCGAGGCGGCCCGGATCGACGGAGCCAGCGAGTGGCAGGTCCTGACCCGTATCATGTTCCCAGCACTTTCGGGGGTCATCGTCACTTCCGCAATCTTGGCTATCGCGGGGTCGCTGAAAAGCTTTGACCTGATCTACGCCATGACGTCTGGAAATCCGGCGCGCCGCACCTCAGTACTTGCCCTGTACATGTACGATACGGCCTTCAAACATTCGCCGAATTACCCGCTGGCCAACTCCATCTCCATGTTCATGGTCCTGCTGAGCTTTACGCTGATCGTCTTGGTGCGCATCACTGAAGCTAGGTTTGGAGGTAGGGAAGAATGAAAACCGCCGTCAAAACCAAGATCAGGAAAACGGATTTCCACCCGTTGCTGAGGATCTTCGTCTACCTCACCGTGCTGGTCTTCACCGTGCTCACCCTCTACCCACTCTTCTGGCTGGTGATCAGTTCGCTCAAGACTACCACGGAGTTTCAGAGGAACATGACGGGCCTGCCGGTGAACCCGACCATCAACAACTACCCGACCGCCTGGCGGCTGGCTCAGTTTGATACTCTGTTTCTGAACAGCCTTTTCTTCACGGTGGCGTCCACCCTCCTGGTGATCCTCTTTTCGCTGATGGCGGGGTTCGCCTTCGCTAAGATCCGTTCCAAGGCAACACCGTTCCTGCACGGAAGCTTTGTCATCGGTATTCTGCTGACCCTGCAGTCCATCATGGTACCGCTCTTCCTCATGGCTGTCGCGACGAATCTGTACAACACAAGGCTTGGAGTGCTCATCCCCTATGTGGGCATGGGCATGCCGATAGGGATATACCTGTGCACTGAGTTTATCAAGTCGGTCCCCGACTCAGTGGTCGAATCGGCACGCATAGACGGCGCTTCCTACCTGAGGATCTTCGCCATGATCGTTGCCCCCATGGCCAAACCAGTTGCCGTCACTCTGGCTATCCTCAATGTCTCCGGAGTATGGAACGAGTTTATGTTGGTGAACATCCTGGTCTCCAGCGATGCCCTGCGCACTCTGCCCGTGGGCATCCTCAAGTTCTCCGGCCCTCTAGCCTCAGATTACGGGCGCATGTTTGCTGCGCTGACGATAGGCATGGTGCCCATGGTGGTCTTCTACCTCATCTTCAGAAAGCAGATCACCCAAGGCGTCTCCGCCGGAGCAGTCAAAGGCTGATCCTGCGGCCCAAACCCAAAGAAAAAAGACTCCACAGCGGGAGTCTTTTTTTTATCGGGTTTGAGTCAATCTCCGTAGGCCACCACTCTGTTGCGCCCTTCAGCTTTGGCCCGGTATACAGCCTCATCTGCCCACTGGAGGAGAAGATCGTAAGACGCCGGATCTTCCACTTTGGCGGCGGCCACGCCGATGGAGACGGTCAGAACGGCGGCTACTGGCGAGGCTTCGTGGAGTATCTCCAGGTCAGTCACGGCGGTCCGAAGCCTTTCCGCCACATGCCGTGCTCCTTCGCGGTCTGTGTTCGGCAGAAGAACTGCGAACTCTTCTCCACCCCAGCGCGCCACCAGGTCTCCCGGTCTGTGCACGGAGTGGTACAGGGTGATGGCCACCAGCTTAAGGACGTCGTCGCCCTGGAGATGCCCATAGGTGTCGTTGTACAGCTTGAAGCGGTCCAGATCGATGATGAGCACTGCCAAGGGAGTCTGGTTGCGCCTGGCCCTCTCCCTTTCTTCGGCGTAGGCTTCATCGAAACGACGCCTGTTGGGAATTCTGGTTAACCCATCGATCCGGCTGTCGCGCTTCAAGATGTCTTTGTAGCGCTTCAGTTCCAGGTGGTTTCGGATTTTGGCTTTGACGATCGGCAGGTTAAAGGGTTTGCGTATGTAGTCCATGGCTCCGAGTTCGAGGCCATAGGCTTCATTCTGATCCCCTTCCAAAGCGGTCAGGAACAAGATGGGAATGTCCCGGGTGTTGGGATCGGCCTGAAGCCGAGCACAAACTTCATACCCGTCCATTTCCGGCATGATGATGTCCAGCAGGATCAAGTCCGGCATTTCCTCCTTGACCATAGCCAGCGCTTGCACGCCGTTGTAGGCCACCCTCAGATCATAGGTGTCCTTCAGGGCGTTCACGAGTATCTGAGCGTTGAGTTTAACGTCTTCTACGATAAGGATGCGCTGCCGCCTACCCAGATCAAGGTCATCCAGCATTTCCACCCGCTCTACCCCCAACCAGAATCTTACGAGTAATATTTCGACATTTGGCGGGTAATCCCTTGTTTCCCAGCGGGCGGATCGCATATTCTATGTAAAGCGTGAGCTAGCCCGTCCTGCGGGCGAAGCATTTTGGCAGCAACCGGTGAACGAAGCTTTTTTGGCCCGGGGCGCTTTTTGGGTTGGGCAAGAGCCTTTTCAAATCCCCTTGATAAACAACTCTGGCCGGGAGTTTCAGGAAGTCCACCGGCTTTACCAGGTTTTCGGGCACTCCAAAGTCTGCGATCCCAGCGCCGTGCAGCACGTGGTAGACGAACTGAGAGCACAGGAAGCGGTCAGACCTTGTGGTCGGTTTGTTGATCAGTCCGAAAACCAGTCCCCGGCAGTTGTACTTATACCTTGAGCTGTGGTCGATGAACTCCTGGACGATGCGCTGCGCCTGAACGTAGCTCTCTTTGGCCACCTCAAGCTCCAGCACTATCCCCGGCAGACGCCTTGAGCGTTTGTAGAGTCCTTCGTCGAGCTTCTCGTGCCTGAACCGCCCCAGGAAGGGATAATACGAATACTTACGTCCGAAGCTGTACATTTCCTTAAGATCCTTGTCAAGGGACAGGGCTGCATGTGTATACTCATCCCGCGTCACAAGGTAGATCAAGCGGGATACGATGCTGTTCGTACGTGTCAGAACAATATAGAGATAAGCCTTTTCCATTTTGGTTCGCTCCTGCAACCAGTCTTCTTCCGATCATACCCTTCTTGCGAGCAAAGGGAAAGCGCGAATATCAGGACAGCGGCGAAAACAGGCTGACCACCGATTCCAACGCCCGCGACAGCAGAGTCTCTTTTTTGAAGCGAGCATAGTCCAGCTCAATGCTCTGCTCCAGATCGGTCTCGAAGATGCGGCTGTATACCTTGCTCTCTTCCTGGGATTCGAAGTAGATAAAGACTTCATCATCACGCTCCAGGCTGCGCACGTTGAGGTTGACCGTGCCGATGCAGAGCTTATCGTCGTCGATCAGCATGGCCTTAGCATGCATGATCCCCTTGTACTTGAACACCCTCACCCCGGAATCGATCAGCTGACGGAAGAAGTAGTTCTTGATGTTGTGGTGGAACAGCCCCCCAAAGGTGTAATACGACGAGGTCATGATGCGCACATCAACGCCCCTCAGGGCCAGGGTCTTCAGACTCTGCAGCACGGCCTCGGATGGAGCGAAGTAAGGCGTCTGAATCCAAAGCCTGTCCTTGGCTGAGTTGATCAAATTGAAGTAACTGAGGTTGATCACATCCTGCCCGATGTACTTGTTGTACAAGCCGTTGGCTACGATCTGGGCAGGCAGATGACCATTGGCCTCAACCTCCGGGAAATAGTGCTGGAGCCGCTGGCGGAAGCCCAGGCGCCCCTTTTTCATGGAGGCGACCCAATCGGAAATGAAGATCTGCTGCAGGTCACGGACCACGCCTCCCGTGAGCCGGACATGAGTATCCCTCCAGACCATGCCTTTAACGCCCTCGGCGTAGTGCTCTCCGACGTTCATCCCTCCGAGGTACCCCACTCTGCCGTCCACAATCACCAGCTTGCGGTGGTTGCGGTAGTTCAAGGCCCGGGCCCAAGGACGGATGCCGTGAACAAGGCCGCCGGCGGCCTTCAGCTCGCGGAAGAGGGGCCTGACAAAGGTAAACCCGCAGCCAAAGCTGTCATACAGCAGCTTTACCTCCACGCCCTGCCGGGCCTTTTCCTTCAGGATCTCAAACAACTCCCGGCCCACAGCATCGTTATGGATCGTGAAATACTGGACATGGATGTGGTCCTGGGCAGCACGGAGGTCAGCAAACAGGCGGGCGAATTTCGGACCTCCGTTGGTGTACACTTCTACAGCATTGTCATCGGTAAAAATGCTCCCGCACCATTTGAAGTTGAACTGCTGAATGGGCGAGAGCTCCGCACCTGAACGATTGTGCCACCTGCGTGTGATGGCATCCAGCTCCAAAAAGATGGCCCTGTGCCTCTCACGGATCTTGCGCCTTTTGTAATCCCAAAACACATCGCTGCCCATCACGCTGTAGACGATGAGGCCCACCACAGGGAGGAACACGAGGACCAGTATCCAGCTGAAGCGTTGCGTCGGTTTCTTGCGGCTGAAAAAGATCGTGAAGATGACAAAAAACAGGTAGCCGATATAAAGAAGCCATAGAATCTGTCTCATCCCATCTTCCCTTTCTACTCAGCGTGATCCTTCTGCTGCTGTGCGGGAGTATCGTCCGCTACTCCATTTATACGCAGCCCCTTTTTTTCCTGCCGCAGATGTTCCCGCAGCAGTGGGCGCTGACACGGGGGCACTCAGCTTGTAGACTTATTAACAAACGCCTGGAGTGGCGAACGGATAGACGAGCGTCCCCAACGCAACTCACCGCGCCCACCTTCCCAAGGGAGGCTCAAGGACGAGACGGCGAAGGCATATAACCCTCACGAAGAGATCATGAAGGCCATCGATCAGGCCGCTGCCCTGCTGGGGTTGGAAGAAAAAGACTACGTCCAGCTCAAGTACCCAGAGCGCGAACTGAAAGTGTCGGTCCCTGTACGCATGGATGACGGTCCGATCCGGGTGTTTGAGGGCTGCAGGGTTCAGTATTCGGGCATCCGGGGACCCTATAAAGGCGGCATCCGCTACCACAAAGATGTTGACATGGACGATGTAAAAGCCCTGGCCGCAGCCATGACCTTCAAATGCGCTGTGGTGGATATCCCCTATGGGGGCAGCAAGGGCGGCATCGCGGTGGACGCGAGCAAGCTGTCCAGAGGCGAACTGGAGAGGCTGACCAGGAAGTACACGACGCTTCTGTTTCCGTTAGTAGGGCCGCATATCGACATCCCAGCCCCCGACGTCAACACCAACGAGGAAGTCATGGCCTGGTTCATGGACACATACAGCCTGTTGAGCGGCGAACTGACCTTGGGCGTGGTCACGGGCAAGCCAGTGGCTCTGGGAGGATCTTTGGGGCGCAGAGAAGCTGCAGGTCGCGGCATCCTGATCGTGGCTCGGGAAGTCGCCAAGAGGCTGGGGCGCGACTTGAGAGGGGCTTCCGTTGCCGTGCAGGGAGCTGGCAATGTGGGCGGCACCGCTGCTCTTCTCCTCGCCAGGGAGGGCTGCCGCGTGATCGCCATCAGCGATTCATCCGGAGCCATCCATAACCCAGATGGACTCGATGTCGAGGCGGTTCTCAGCTTCCTCCGGGCCGAGCATGGCAGGCGGCTGAAGGATTCCCCGGACCGGGCTTTGTGCGGATATCCAACGAACAGATGCTTCAGCTGGACATCGACATCTTAGTGCCAGCGGCGCTCCAGAACAGCATCAACGAAGAGAATGCCCCCAGTATTAGGGCCAAGGTCATCCTGGAGGGGGCGAACTGCCCCACCACTTCAGAGGCGGATGCCATTTTGGCAGAGAAAGGTACCATAGTCGTGCCAGATATCCTTGCCAACGCCGGAGGGGTAGTAGTCTCCTACTTCGAATGGCTGCAGAACCTGCAGTCAGTCAAATGGGAAGAGGACAAAGTCAACCAGCGCCTTGAGAACACTATGGTCAGGGCTTTCCGCGAAGTGTGGAACATGGCGGAAAAAGCCAACACCTCACTGCGCCTTGCCGCCTACATGGTGGCCTTGGAGCGTATCGTCACAGCAAGCAAACTGCGGGGAGTAACGTTCTAGGCACCCCTTGGCAGCGGAGCGGGGCGTGCCTCAAACAGCGCCCAAACCAGTTCTTCATACCTGCTGCTGAGGTGAGGGGGACTCCATTCGGGGCTCCTGCAGAGAAAGACGTAATCAAAGTGCTCGCGGAAAACGGATGCCAGGTCCGTTGTGTGGGCAAAGGGGACATCGCCCTCTAGCGTCGCCAGCTGCGAGTCGGCCCGCCTGATCCACCTGACCTGGACCGTTGGTCGTTCCTCTAGTACTCTCCTCAGCCAGTTGCCGCAGTTGCAGTAGTCATCACCGCTGAAGTAATGGTAAAAGTCGTGGTGGAAGTCTACGTTCACGATCATGAGCTGCTCGCCTTGGGGCAGGCTGTCGATCAGCTGCTTGATCGCCCTGTGGGTCTCTGACACAAACACGGAAGCCGCATCCAGGTTTAGCGACTCTAGGAACCACTTGAAAGGGTCAAATTCGGCAATCACGCCAATCCTGGCGATCTGAGGATAGGCAGCATAGCGTTCGGTCCACATGCTGTCCAGCTGTTCCCGGGGAATGTCTTCCCCGCCGGTCAGGAAGTACTGGTCCCGTTCTGCGGCTGAAGCGTCTATGAAGTAATCAAAATCGATGCTCAAAACAGAGATCACCGTCACCGCCTCCTACTACTCAAGCGGTTGGAAAAATGCGATTTGGCGCTTGCCGAGCTTAAAGTGCTCGATGCGCCTAAAGGCTTCGTGTTGAAGCCTTGCCTTCCTATCCGCTACGATCACCAATACGGCCAAGGGCCGTGTCAGAGCGCGATAGCAGTTCGCAAAGAGGCTTTCTACAGGGTCTGTCCCGGTTCCTCCCCAACTGGCCATCTGCCCGTAGGGGATGTCCGTCACGATGATGTCCAAACCCTGCGCCGGAAAGGGCGCCGGGTCTGTGATATCCCGCTGCCCGATGGTGGCCTTTATGCTGCGCCCACCGAGCCGCGTGCGCAGGCGAGCAAGGCTTTCCAGCGCCTCCCGATGAGAGTCCTTGCCATAGGCTTCCGCGTAGGAAGCGAGTTCCCGCTCCCTTCTATCCAGGCCTTCCGCTGAGAGGAGCGAAAGGTTCTTTGCAGCGACCTCCAGTACCTTGGGGTCGATGTCGGTGGCCGTGATGTCCAGGATCCGCTCGGGGAACAGAAAACCCAAGGTTGTAAGGAGAAACCCCCCGCCGCAGCAGGGGTCGTAAATGCGGAAAGGCCCCTTGTTGCCGTGCTTCTCGAGGCTGTGGAAGGCGCGCTGGATGATCTCATCTGCCAGGCGCACGGGAAAGCCGGTGGTACCGGGGGCGCTGTAGAGCACTCTCCCGCTCGCGAAATCGCTGTAATCCGTCTTCTCTGCTGCAAACACGTACTTCATCCACGCATCACACCCAACCCGCCTTGGTCAGGATTTCTTCAATAACTCCCGTCTTGGCATCGGCACAATGCTGCACATGCTTCCAGGTCTTCTGGGCCAACCTGCGCTTTTCCGATGCATATCTCTCCCGATCCTCCGGGTGGGACCGCAGCCAATCCCTAAACCGCAGCATCTTCTCCACTTCAGATGCCCCCTCGCTGAACACATGAAGATTGATATCTATGTCCGGCCCCTTGAACAGGCGGTGCTCAAACCAGTCTGGTTCGCGGATGCGAAGGGTGTAACCTGCTGCTTCCAGAAGCGGAACGAAAGACGCTTCGTCTGACGAGTCTTCCACCACCACCACAATATCGATAACGGGTTTGGCGCAGAGACCTGGGACGGAGGTTGAGCCAACGTGCTCGATCTGAAGTGCCCTACTGCCCAGGACGGTGCGCAGCCGCTCCGCCTCCCGGGCAAAAGCTGCGGGCCACGCTTCATCATATTCCGCCAGCGGGATCGGCGCGTTGTGGGGTTTCAATTCTGCTAACATCGTCTGCTGCAGTTCTTCATCGCTGCGCAGCTGTGGAAAGTTCTCAGGCTGCACTCCACACCCTCCCCTCTTCCCTGCGGTCGGCCAGGCTGATCAGGCCGATGCCGATCAGAAGGGCCGCTCCAAACGTGTAAACCCACTGGAAACTCGCCAAGCCTGCCAAACCATAGCCAATCAGCGGCCCCACTGCAGAGCCCAAGTCCTGCCAGGAGCTGTAGCGGCTGATGGCTGCGGAGCCTTGCTGCCGGGCTCCGTCACCGGCAGCCGCATCTAGGAAGACGCGCTGGGCGTTCATGCAGACAAAGAACACCGCGAAGGAGATCATCGTGGCCAAGATGTTCTGAGAAAACGCCACGAGCATAAGAGAACCTCCCTGAAGAAGGGTAGCCACCAAGAAGGGGCGCCTTCGACCCCAGCGGTCGCTCAGCCGCCCGGCCAAGGGCGACACCACGAGGGTACTCAGCCAGTTGGTGGAACTCGCAAAGCCCGATAGGGTGGCGATACCGATGAAATGGCCCGCCAGAACGGTTCCAGAACCCGCCCTTTCCTGCAGCACTGCGGCCATACTTGCCATCACAATACCCCAGCCCACAAGGTAAGTGACAAAACCGGCACGGTTGCAGAAGGCCAGGGAAAACGTGTCGCCCAACGGCTCTTCAACCGGCGCCTCCACTGCGGCCCCGCTCTCAGAGGGAGTATCCGGCCTGCTCTGCGGTCTCCACAGCCCGAATACAAAGGGCAGAGCCGCCAAGGAGAGCAGAGCAGCTGCCGCCATGGCAGCCGAGTACCCGGCTCTATCGGCCAGGAGGCCACCGCCTACCACCGCTGCCATGCTTCCCAAGCGAGAAACCGACTGCACGATGCCCAAGGCGAGGCCGAGGCTGGCTGGGTTCGTCCTCAAGGCCAGGAGGTACGCACCGAGACGGAAATGAGAGTAGCACGCTCCCCACATTATGCGGGCAGTGAGGAAAATTGCCACCCCAAGCGGAAAGGCGTACGCAGCCGTGCAGGCGGCAGTAGCGAGGACCACTGCGGCCATTATGACAGCAATGTCCCACCTAGCGAAAGACCTTGCGGCAAGGGAGTTCGTTGCCAGGCGCACCCAGCGGTTCATGCTCAGGATCAGCCCCACCATGAACGTGGAGATTCCCAGAGAACCAGCATAGAGCGGAAGAATGCTGTACAGCAGTGAATCGCCCAGCAGAGTTAAGGCCGTGATCACGGAAACTGTCACGATGGGTTTGAGTTCAGCTTTTGTCAGCACAGTGATTCCCGCTCAAACATCCAAGATCACCCTCCTCGGGTTATTCCGCACACCCCGGCCCTTTGCCTGCCTGAACGAAGCTCTGAAACAACATATTCGTTCCCACAGCGTCCTAGATGGCGGCGCGAGTTAGAGCTTGGCGGTGGGCATGGGGACCGGTGCTACCTGAAGGTCGATCAAGACTGGCCGAGTTGCGTGCTTCTCCCTTTCTAGAACGTCGGGAAGTTCTGCTGGGCTGATGCGGTGCCCGATCCCTCCACATGCTCGCGCCACCTCGTCAAAACGGATATCCCGCAAAAACACGCCGACCGGCTGGATGCCAGCGGAGGCTGCGGCGTTGGCTTCCATGGCGTAGGATCTGTTGTTCATCAACAAGAAGATGATGGGCAGCTGCATCTCCACGGCTGAAGAAAACTCACCCATGAGCATGGAGAACCCACCGTCGCCCACAATGGCTATCACGTGGGCCTTTGGATCGGCCAGTTTGGCAGCTATGCTCGCCCCAAGCGAAAAACCCATGCCCCGCCAGCGTCCCGAGACAAGCACCCGCTGGCCGCGGCCCTGGAAGAAGCGGCTGAACCAGAGTACGTGCTCACCCACATCCAAGCAGATCACAGCGTTTTCCTCGGCATGTTCTGCAAGGGTTCGAACGGCTCTGCTCGGATGATCAGAGGACGCTTCGGCCAGCTCCTGTTCCAGCCGGCGTTGCCAAGCAGAGGCCTCGTCCTGCACATGCCTGGTCCAGGAACCGTCGGTTCCGATTTCCTCCATACCTGTCAGAAGGTAAGCAAGCACAGTCCTGACATCGCCAACCAGACCAAAATCGGCAGGTATACCCCTGCTGATATTGCCCGGGCAGGTGTCGACAGACAGCACTTTCTTATCGTCAGAGGTCAGCGAGGATGGCCAGTAGGTGGCTCCCAGTCTTACCAGGCAGTCGCACTCGCGGAGAAGCTCTGCCGCAGCTTCTGAACCCCCTTCGCCCAGCCCGCGTACCACCAGAGGATGATCGGGCATGATGCCGACCATGGGAAGAGTATAGACTACTCCTGCCCCCAGTTTGTCGGCCAAGGTCAATACCTCAGTCACAGCCCGGCTTGCCCCCCTGCCGGCGAGGATCATGGGTCTGCGGGCGTTTCTGAGCCACTCGACTGCTTGGGAAATAACGGTCTGCTCTGCTCGAGGCTTCTGTGTCAAAAATGGTTCGTTTTTCACGGGCGCTGGGTCAGTAGGCTGCTGCCAGAAGTCTTTGGGAACGCTCAGGTGGACTGGTCCGCCTTGAGATACTGCCGTTCGCAGCAGCTGTGCGGCTGCGGCGGTGAGACTCTGCGGGCTGCCGAGGTTTTCCGACCGGATGGTCACGGAACGGAGTAGCAGCTGCTGGTTGATATACTGCTTGTGGTCTGTCCCGAGGTAGAGGGACTCCACCTGGCCTGTCACGGCGAACACAGGAGCTCCATCGTTCAGAGCATCGGCCAGCCCGTTAACGAGCCTCCCGGTTCCCGGACCCCCATCGGCTGCAACAACGCCCAACTCTCCTGTGAGCTTCGCGTAGGCTGATGCGGCATAGGCCGCACTTTCCTCGTTCCTCATCTGGATGAATCTCACCGGATGCTGGCTCAGGCAGCTGAGGAAGTGGAGGATCGTGTCACCGGCTGTTCCAAAGACGAACTTGACACCCCAACCGCTCAGGAGATCCGCCAGCCCTTGAGCAACGGTTTTCTGTTCCACCCTTTCTCCCCCTCTTTTTGCCTTAAGGATTCCCTCCCCTGCTCTTTTTACCATTGGTTGGGTGAATTTGGGAGTAACGTCTTGCAGTCGCGATATCATTGTGATACTATTAAAGTATCAAAACGAGACGCGAGGTGATCGTATGCAGGAAAAGACCCTTAAGGCCAGGCCTGGTATGCCCATGTTGATCTTGTTTATCTTTCTCTATCTTGCTGCCATTGCCCTGATCACCATCGGGGGAATAATGCTGGACAGAGGAGTGACGGCCCTCGGGGGAGTTCTGCTGGCAGCGGGCATCGTGTGGGTGGTTTTTGGCTTCATCCCCTTCATGGGACTGAAAATCATCAAGCCGCAGGAGGCTCTCGTGCTGACCCTTTTCGGGCAGTATACGGGTACCCTGCGCGAACCTGGCTTCTATTTCGTCCATCCGTTTTCCGTGGCAGTAAACCCGGCAGCGGGGACTCGGCTTGGGCAGAGCGGAGATGTGGACAGCGACGGGAAGTCCAGCGCAAACGCCTCGGCTGCCAATCAAGCCGCGCTGGAAAACAGGTTCACGAAGAAGATTTCGCTTAAGATCATGACCCTGAACAACGCCAAGCAGAAGGTGAACGATGTACTTGGTAATCCTGTGGAAATCGGGGTGGCTGTTGTGTGGAGAGTCGTAGACACAGCCAAGGCCGTTTTCAACGTGGACAATTTCAAGGAGTACCTCTCCCTGCAGTGCGACAGCGCTGTGCGGGACATCGTCAGGATCTACCCCTATGACGTCGCTCCCGGCATTGACACCACCGGTGACGGGCAGCCAGACGAAGGAAGCCTGCGCGGCTCAAGCACCATCGTCGCCGAACGCATCCGAAATCTCCTTCAGGAACGGGTGAGCAATGCGGGCTTGGAGATAGTGGATACCCGCATCACCTACCTTGCCTATGCCCCTGAGATCGCCGCAGTGATGCTTCAGAGGCAGCAGGCCACAGCCATCGTCGATGCCAGGAAGATGATCGTAGACGGCGCCGTCAGTATTGTGGAGATGGCCCTGGAGAAGCTCAGTGAAAACGAGGTCATTGAACTTGATGAAGAACGCAAGGCCGCCATGGTCTCGAACCTGCTGGTTGTCCTCTGCGGAAATCGGGATGTCTCGCCTGTGGTAAACAGCGGCAGCCTTTACTGAACATGGGCGACAAGAAAAAGCAGATCCCCCTGCGCCTCTCCACGAAGCTGTACGAAGAGCTTGCAGCTTGGGCGGCTGAGGATTTCAGGTCGATCAACGGGCAGATCGAGTATCTGCTCACCCAATGTGTTCGGCAGAGGAAGAAGACCGGCAGGTATGTTCCCGACGACCTGGGTACCGTGCAGACGCACGAGAACAACGAGCCACTGGCGGATCAAGACTGATCTCAAACACCCTGCCCAAACCAAGGCAGGGTGTTTCGCTATGTTGAGGAAGAGGTCGTCAGACTCTATCCCTTTCCCGGCGGCTCTTCTTTCGCCAGAGCAAACTTGATCGGGCGTAGGCGATTGACTCAAAGAGGACAAGGGTCCCGCTGTGCCTTTGACTTGTGACCCAAGCAAATAGGCGAGAACAAGGTTTGGGCTCCCAGCCAGCACCTGCTCAAGCTGCCCTTCCAGCTCGGTTTTCTACATACAACCCGCTCCTATCAGCGACGATATGCCTTCATCTTTTGGGCAGCTGTCGTGCCGCCGTGTTTCTCCGTGGATAGACCAGCAACGGCGTTACCGATCAGTCCTCAAGCTCTGGTGATCCACCCAAGACCTCCTTGATGAACTTCTGCACCTCTCCCCAGGCTTCGTTGGCCTCCTCAAGTTCAGGGAAGAGCATCTGGAAGACATGGAACATACCTGGATAGGTCGTCTGTTTGACAGGCACGCCAGCCTTCTCAGCTTTCTCAGCCACCGTCAGAGTATGTCCGAGCAGAAGCTCATCTCCGCCAACCTGCATGAGCATGGGAGGAAACCCGCTGTACTCCCCATAGATTGGAGAGATGTATGGGTCGTCTGGCGAGTTTTCGCCCACATAGGGCGGAACCCAGCGCCTGTAGACTAGGTTCGTCCAAGCGGACATGGTGATCAGCGCTGCTGGCAGGGGCAGGCCGTTGTCTCTCAGGTAAAGCACTGTGGCCAAAGCCAAGCCTCCACCCGCAGAGTCACCAGCAATGATGATGTCCTCCGGCAAGAAGCCCGTTTCCAAAAGCCAGCAGTATGCCCTAACCGCGTCGTTCAGTGCGGCCGGGAAAGGGCACTCTGGAGCCACACGGTAATCGACGGTTGCGACCGCCGCACCGCTCAGCCTGGCATACTGCACCGCTGCCCGGCGGTACGTGATCCCGTTTTCCTGCAGGGACCGGGTGTAGGCTCCTCCGTGCAGCTGCAGAATCACCCGTTTTGGTTCTATGCCTTTCAGCTGCACCCACTCTACAGCCAAACCATCCACATCGCATGTTTCCAAGGAATATTCTCCCGGAAGGCTCCAGTTAGCGTTGAGCTCATTTAAGAGGCGGACGTTGCCGCTTGTTCCGATCCCGAGACTCTGCGCCCGGGCTGTCCCACAGGCCGCGCCGAAGAACCCCCCGACCATCAGAAGTGCCGCTGCTGCCAGCAGAACGCCGTCCTTAACTCCCACTTCTTGCATCCCCCTCCCGCTCTCGACAGCTGAAGTTCAGCTACTTCTCCGCCACAACGAGCATCTCAAAGTGTTCTGGAGTGAGGGGTTCCTCTCTGGAAAACGCCCCCAGCGTAGCGCCAAAGATCTCGACCTTCTTGTAGCCCAGTGTCTTCAGGAGCCAGGTGATCTCGACAGGCAGGTAATACCTTTCGCTGATCACAATTTCGTGCTCTTTGCCGTCATCGTCGGTGAAGTTGAGCACATCGCGACTCCTCATGGTCATGATATCGAACTCGTCTTGTTGGTGGTTTTCGGTACCTGCACACTCGTCCTTGGGATGTGCCCTAAACAAACGGTAAAGGCCGCTGAGTGTGGTGAAGATGAACTTGGCGGGGTGCCTCAACGCCCTTGTAACACTTCTCAAAATCTCGAAGTTCATCTCGTCGGTTTCCATCAGAGGGAAGGCACCTTCACAGATCATGATCGCCGCATCGAACTCGTTGTCAAAAGGAAGGTTTCGGGCGTCGCACTGCACAAACTGGATCTCGAGTCCTTCCGCGGCCGCCTTTTTTCTCGCTCTTCGCAGCTGGGCTTCGGACAGGTCAATTCCCACCACGGAGTATCCCCTCTTGGTAAGCTCAATGGCGTGCCTGCCCGTCCCGCAGCCGACGTCGATTATCTTGAGGGACTTGTCAAAGCCTAACTCCCTCTCGATGAAGTCGCATTCGCCCTGCGTCCCCTGGACGAACGGCTCCCGGTCGTACTTCTCGCCGCTGTTCTCATACAGTTTTTCGTACCACTGTTTCATCCTTGATCCTCCCTTTGGATCAACTAGATCCGCCCCGAGATGCAAAGGCGAAACCGATGTCGGGTTCTCTTCTCAATCCTAGCACAGAAACCTTTTCGCAGGCAGACCTTGCCATTTCCCAGCAGCCCAAAGAGCTCCGCTCTTCCTTTTGACAACATCTTCACAGGATGGTAGACTTTGAGCAGAAAGAAAGAGGTGTGTGGATGTCCGAAATCGGCTGAGGCCAAAAGTTGTGCGATCGAAGCAGGAACAGGCTTCTGTGCCTGTTTGTTTGCTGTGCTCAAGTTTCGGAGAAAGGAATGAAACCATTGCTCATCAACCTGCAAGAATACGGCCTTAGCGAACACTTTGCCAAAGAAGCAGCGCTGCATGATGGCCTGTTTCCAGCCAGGGTTTCGGAACAGCACCGCGACCTGTACCGAGTGATCTGTTCGGGAGGTGAACTATCTGCGCGGGTTGCGGGTCGATTGGCCCGTGGTGCGGATGATCCCACCTGTTTTCCAGCTGTGGGCGACTGGGTGATGATCGACCGTCAGGATTCCGATTCTGGTGATGCCATCATCCACCACATCCTGCCGCGCAGAAGCGTGCTGGTCCGTCAATCCGCGGGAAAGACCCCTTTTGGCCAGGTCATCGCCGCCAACATCGACACGATCTTCATCTGCATGTCCCTCAACGAAGACTTCAACCTCCGCCGCGTGGAACGATACCTGGCAATCACTTGGGACAGCATGGCTGTTCCGGTGATCCTCCTGACCAAGTCCGATCTCTGCCGTGATCTTGATGAAAAGCTGAGCGAACTCTCGGAGGTCAGTGCCGGGGTGGATGTCCTCATCTGTTCTGCCGCTCAGGACATAGGATTCGGCCAGATCAGGTCTCAGATCAAGCCGGGTCACACTGTCGCCTTCATCGGTTCCTCCGGTGTCGGAAAGTCCACGATTGTCAACAGGCTCTTTGGGCGGGAAGTCCTTGCCACGCAGGCGATCCGGGAAGACGATGGCAAAGGCCGTCACACCACCACCTACCGCCAGCTGCTGCTCCTTCCTGGCGGCGGTATCGTCATCGACACGCCTGGCATGCGGGAGCTGCAGATCTACACAGCCAACCTGTCCATGGCTTTCGAAGACATTGAGGAACTGGCCGCCCAGTGCCGTTTCAGCGACTGTTCCCACAGGTCAGAACCTGGCTGCGCCGTACGCGCGGCCATCGCCGAGGGAAGGCTGTCTGCAGAACGTCTCGAGAGCTTTTCAAAGCTGCAGCGTGAAGCAGGGTACGCCGGGCTGAACTCCCGTCAGCGGGAACAAGAGAAACTGAACAAGATGTTCGGCGGGAAAAGCGCCGTCAAACAACTGAGGAAGCAAGTGAAGTCTCGAAACCGCTAGTTCAAGGCCGTTCTAGAATGCGAGGGGAAGCTTTTCCGCTTCCCCTCGTTCGTTTGGCGGTCTCATCCTGTGGTCACTGCAATGCTGATCTGCATCCGGCGTGTGAAAATGACAGAGCAATACACCCCTTGGCCACAACGCCTGGGAGTGGCGAGCCAGACCTGGATTTCCTCGTGGAAGAGTTGGACGCTGCGGTAGAACACGCCATAGCGTGCGGGCCGTCACAGCTGAAACAGCCTTGCTCCACTTTTCGGCCTAATTACATCGACTTGGTTTGGGCTGGGCGGATTACCATCGTCCTTTGCCGCCCTTCCGTTGGCGGCAAATTTTTCATTTTCTGCAAAACGTTGAACAGGGAATCGGAAGTAAGCGCTGAAGTTAAACAGAATCAAGCTGGAGGAAGGATGGGATAATCCCAGGGACACCGTTAGACCAGATCCTGTTTAGGCCTATCAAGAGTAAGTTGGAGCAGCACTGTCCGCCGGAATTCTAGAAAGCGAGGAAAAGCAAGAGATGCAATCAAACCTTAGGAACAGCACCGCAACATGGGCCTTAATGCTTGCAAACATCATCATCTTCGCCGCTATTAATCTTTCGCCGGTTCTGGCTGATATGTTCCTGCTTAACCCCAGCCTGATCGCGGAAAGGCCGTGGTCTCTGTTTACGGTCTTTTTCTCCCACGAGCTCTTCATACACATCCTGCTGAACATGCTTCTGCTCTTTGTCTTTGGCACACGCCTGGAAAGAGAGACGAACTACAGCGTGATTTTGGGCGTCTATGTTCTCTGTGGATTTGCCGGCAGTCTGAGCACTATCGGGTATGCCTCAGCCATTGGCTACCAAGGGGGGCCCATCGCCGGGGCATCAGCCTCTGCTTTTGGAGTTACGGCAGCCTACGCTGCACTGAGACCCGATGCAGTGGTTCTGAAATCCAAAGCAATACATTGGGTGGCTGCATTGTTCGTTGTGAACGCGCTGCTCACCATCCAAA
>Ga0134093_1000148_pt1 | contig 82418 bp, 67 predicted proteins | sample 4_1taG_FD_94452 | JGI IMG/M metagenome (GOLD analysis project Ga0134093, IMG submission 94452) | Switchgrass degrading microbial communities from high solid loading bioreactors in New Hampshire, USA - 4_13_20_68_A1 metaG | ecosystem: Engineered > Bioreactor > Semi-continuous > Anaerobic >...
GCGGTCACCGCCGCGGTCACCGCCTCGCCCGCCGCCTCCGGCCGGCCGCCCCGCACCGCTGCGCGGGCGGTCGCGCTCAGCCGCTTCTTCCGGCGTCCACCCTTCCAGGACAGCCTGCCGTGAAAGGCGGATCTTACCCTGGGGATCGATATCCGTCACCATCACGGTGATTTCATCGCCGACACGCACAACGTCTTCAACCTTATCCACTCGCTGGGTGTCGAGCTGGGAGATGTGCACCATGCCGTCGACATTGGGCAGGATTTCGACAAAGGCCCCGAAATCGGTCGTGCGCACCACACGCCCGGTGTAGATGCGGCCGATCACGGCTGTCTCTGTCAGCGCTTCCACGCGCTCGCGCGCACGCATGGCGCTCTCACCGTCGGTGGTAGCGATGTAAACCGAACCGTCCTCGCCGATATCGATCTTGGCGCCGGTCTCATCCTGAATGCTGCGGATGGTCTTGCCGCCCGGACCGATAACCGCACCGATTTTATCCACCGGGATGTGCAGCACGGTGATGCGCGGCGCGTGGGGTTTCAAATCGGGCCGCGGCGCCGAGATCACTTCCATCATCTTATCCAGGATCTGGATGCGCCCCTGGCGCGCCTGCTCGAGGGCCTCCGCCATCATTTCAGAGGAGATGCCGCCGATCTTGATATCCATCTGCAGGGCGGTAATGCCGCGATCGGTGCCGGCCACTTTGAAATCCATGTCGCCCAGATGGTCTTCCATTCCCAGGATATCGGTCAGGATGGCATAGCGGTCGCCTTCTTTGATCAGGCCCATCGCCACGCCGGCCACCGGCGCCTTGATCGGCACGCCTGTATCCATGAGCGCCAGCGTCGACCCGCAGACGGATGCCATTGATGAGGAACCGTTCGAGCTCAGCACCTCGGAAACCAGGCGCAGCACATATGGGAACTCCGATTCCGGCGGGATCACCGGCAGCAGCGCGCGCTCCGCCAGCGCTCCATGCCCGATCTCGCGCCGCGAGGCACCGCGCAGCGCGCGGGCTTCACCGGTCGAGAAGGGCGGGAAGTTGTAATGGTGCATGTAGCGCTTGGTCTCGGAGGGCGTCAGGTTGTCCAGCTCCTGTGCTTCGCGCGGCGTGCCCAGGGTGGCAATTGTCATCACCTGGGTTTCACCGCGGGTGAAGATCCCCGAGCCGTGGGCCCGCGGGCTGACGTTCACTTCACACCAGATGGGGCGGATTTCGTTCGTGCGGCGTCCATCCGGGCGGATCCCCGTCTCCAGAATGCGGTCGCGCACGACCTTACGGAAAGCGTCTTCAAACGCGCTCTTCACCGCCGGCGCCAGCGTCTCATCTTCTCCGGCGAACTCAAGCACCACCGATTCGCGCAGCTGGTCAAGGGCCAGGTTGCGCTCGGTCTTGACGTAAGGCTGGCTGAGGATATCGGTTACCGGCTGGCGAATGCGCTCGTACACCTGTTCTTTCAGAGCAGGATCGACCGCAAAGGAAGTGTAGGCGCGCTTCGGCTTGCCGATTTCCGCCCGCATCTGCTCCTGGAAGTCGATCAGCGGCTGCAGCGACTGGTGACCAAACTCCAGGGCCTTTACCATTACGTCTTCAGTGACTTCATTCGCCCCGCATTCGACCATCAGGATGGCATCGCGGGTGCCCGCAATACGCAGGTCCAGATCGGAGTATTCCAGGTCTGAATAGGTCGGGTTGAGCACAAACTCGCCTTCAATGCGGCCAACGCGCACCGCTCCAACCGGCCCGTTCCAGGGGATATCCGAAATCATCAGCGCGGCAGAAGCGGCATTCACCGCCAGGATGTCAATCGGATTCTCTCCATCAGTTGAGAAGGCATACAGAATCACCTGCACGTCGTTGCGCAGGTCTTTGGGGAACAGCGGGCGCAGCGGGCGGTCTGTCAGCCGGGCGGTTAAAATCGCTTCTTCCGTGGGCCGCCCCTCACGACGGAAGAAAGAACCCGGAATACGCCCACCGGCGTACATCCGCTCCTCATAGTCAACCGTCAGGGGGAAGAAGTCGATCCCCTGACGCACCTCGGCGGACATGGTCGCCGCGGCAAACACCACGGTTTCACCGAGCTGCAGATTGACTGCGCCCCCTGCCTGACCGGCAAGCTTTCCCGTTTCAAAGGTGAAAGTCTTATTGCTGATCGTAACTGAATAACGTTTTGGTTCTGGTATCATCGTTTCTCCTTGAGATCGCCTGCGGAGTCAGGGACTGAAAGGCGCCGGCAACGGGGTTACCGGCGCCTTTCAATTCCCAACTCGCAGGCAAATAGTTCCTGAATCATATGATTCTGAGGTTTGTGTGTGCTGATCTCCCACACGCAACGATTCTTATTATACCGCAGTCAGGGTTACGAAAAACATTGCCGTAACCCAGCGTGCGGAATTTTCCTGCTTAATGGAAGGCGCGCCCGCCCGGACGTTGTTTCCCCCGTTTAAATAAAACGAGTAGATGGGAGACCTGCCAACCATCTACTCGAGTGGTGACTATTTACGGCGGATATTAAGCCGTTCGGTAAGCGCCATATAGCGCTGAAAATCCTTGCGGCGAATGTAAGCCAGCAGCCTGCGGCGCTGGCCAACCAGTTTGAGCAGGCCGCGGCGCGAGGATTCATCGTGCGTGTTGCGGCGCAGGTGCTCGGTGAGCTGGTTGATCCGGCTGGAAAGCAGAGCCACCTGAACCTCCGGCGATCCGGTGTCTCCCTCGTGCCGGGAAAATTCTTCAATCAATTTGGATTTAACTTCTTTGTCCAGCGGCATGACATCTACTCCTTTCAATTCAATAACTGAGCAGGTCTCCAGGCCAGCAGCTGGAGGGTGTGCCTCCACCACACGGCCGGTCTAGTCTGAGGGGCCATTATACCAAACAGAGGGTACGGGAGCAAGGTATGATGATATTCCCCCTGATGAACCACCGGTGCATGCACTATTTTCCGGAACGCAGAATGGAGAGCACGATCCACACGCCCAGCATCAGCGCGGCGAAAAATCCAATCGCCACCAGCGCGGTGGCGATTGTGCTGCCGCTGGCCAGCGGTAATAGGATGGCCAGGCCCAGGATAAACGCTGCCGTGATGATGCTCAGGGAAAAACGCGTGCTCACCCGGTCCAGACGGTCCATCGTTTCCTTACTGGCGGCCATGCGGATCGTAAGCGGGAACTCGCCCTGCTGGATACCGCGCAGCAGCCCCTCCCCAATCGACGGTAATTCCTTTAATGTGAAGGCCAGCGACTCAAGATCAGATAGAAACGCCGGGCCCCACTCCCACGGCATCCGGTTCTGGACGAACACCCGCCGGATCTGCGGCTCAAATATCTGAAGCATATTGAATTCCGGATTCAACTGGCGGGCCAGCCCTTCCATCATGGTGATAGTCTTGAACAACAGCCACAGATCGGGCGGCAGAGAGATCCGGTAGTGGAATGCCAGATTAAGCAGTTCGTCGAGGATCTGACGGGCCTCGAGTTCCTTCAGCGGCAAACCGCTGTAGCGGTTGAAAATGCGTTCAATTTCTCGCTCCAGGGCCCGCGTGTCGACTCGGTCCGGGAGCGCGCCCATGCGCAGCATATGCTCCACCAGCCCCGCAGCATCGTTCCTGGAGGCCAGATAAGCGGCCTGCACCAGGTTCATGCGGTCCGTCCTGGAAATAAACCCAACCATACCGAAGTCCATCACGCCCAGGCAGAACTCCACCTGCTCCGCCGGACGTTCTTCCGGGCTTTCCGCCTCACTATCCTGCTCATCCAGGCAGGATTTCGGCGTAACGACGAAATTTCCCGGGTGTGGGTCGGCATGGAAGAATCCGTCTTCCATGATCTCTTTGACGATCACCCTGGAGGTATGATACGCAAGCTCCTGGAGGTCGACGCCGGCCTCAACGAGAGCCTCCGGTGAGCCGAATTTGATGCCCGACAGCCGTTCTAACACCAGTATGCGCTGTGTAGAGGCATCCCAGTAAACTTTCGGTATATAGAGGAAAGGGTCATCCTCAAAATTCATGCGGAAGCGTTCGGCATTTAAGCCTTCCCGGCGGTAGTCCAGCTCATTCCTCAGGGTGAACGAGAAATGGTCGACAATGCCGACAATATCGTAATGCCTCCCCACCTGGGTACGCTGCGCCAGCCGGGCGATATCGTTCAGGATCTCAAGGTCCGCCTCGATGACCGCCTCGATGTTCGGACGCAGTACTTTGATCACAACTTCCTCGCCCGTCTTCAGGGTGGCGGCATGCACCTGGGAAAGGGAGGCGGATCCCAGAGGCGTAGGATCAATGGAAGAAAAGATGTCCGCCGGGTCACGGCCGTACTCGGTTTCCATCACCGTGCAGATCTGCTGCCATTCGACCGGCGGCACGCGATCCTGCAGCCGGCTGAGTTCTATGATAAATTCCGGTGGGAGCAGATCGGGGCGCGTGCTCAGCACCTGACCCAGTTTAACAAAGGTCGGGCCGAGCTCTTCCAGCGCCAGGCGTAAATGCACTGCCGGAGTATGTTGAACAGCAGGTATTTCGGATCTGGTAATTCTGGGGGGCAGCGGAAGGTAGCGGTCGGCCTGCAGCATATGCAGCACCGATCCGAAGCCGTGGCGCGTTAAAACAGAGATAATCGTATGATAACGGCGCAGGTTGCGGACGCGTTTGAATGAGGAAAACATGGATGACCGTTTTGAATCGGCAAGTTTCCTCTTATTATAAACGACAAGGGGGTGATTACAGCCGCTCGATTTCGCGCAGCTTCGACCGCAAACTGCTCTGCTGTTGGACCGGGAACGATTTCAGGCTGTTGCGCACCAGCCAGGGTGTGTCGGGAGACTCGGGCGTGTACAGAAGTTCCCTCAAAAAGAAGGATGTTTCGGGTGGTGAACGGCGCGCCAGAGCGGCGATGATATCGAGAATATCGGGCCGCAGGCCTGCCGAGGGGATTACGCGGCAGTACGGAGTGACCAGCCGGAAAATGACGGGCATGTTCTCAAATTCTGGATCGCGGATAAACGGCAGCAGTGCGCGCAAACCGTAGCGCTGTTCGTGCTGGCGGTCACTCTGCAGCCATTTTTCGATCTGCTCCAGCAGTACGCCAGGACATGAACCCCGCAGACCGGCAAAGCCGTGCTCCAGCATGGCATCGACCAGCAGCAGGTCACTCTTCGCCCCCAGCCATTCGTTCACCTTACCGAGAATAAAATCCGGGTCCTGGACGGGGATGACCCCCAGCAAATGGATGGCCAGCAAACGAGTTTCCTGATAGCCGTGGTCCCATAAGGCACTGCACAGGCGCAGCGCTGCCTGCGGGTCCTCGCGCGCGTGAGGGGCCAGCTCGAGCCACAGCTGGCGCAGCACCGGCGGCCGAACGTGGTACGCCAGCAGCAGAGGCGCCGGCGTCCCTGACCTCCCCGGCCGGTGGGCGCGGTCGGCGTAGAACTCCATCAGATGGTGCAGGCTGCGGAGAAACGATTCCGGCTCGTGGAACGATTCCGCCAGGAGCGCAGCCTGCTGGCGCAGACGGGCAGGCTGAATAGCAGGCATTTTACAGTAGAAAGCTCCCTGGATCCCGTCGTCCCAGATCCGTTTGCATCCCTTTATTAATAAGCGCGGGCAAAATACACCTTTCTCGCCGCAGGCCGGCCGCAGACCACGCAGGTGCCCTGGCCACCTTCCTGCTCGAGAGGAATGCAGCGCGTGGTCGCCCGGGTGTCTTCTTTGACCTTCGCCTCGCAGTCGGCATCTTCGCACCACCAGGCGAGCGCCCAGCCCTTCTGAACGGCTTCCTTCAGTTCGTCATAGGCATCCGGGCGGTAGGTATTCGCCTCACGGAAAGCCAGCGCGCGCTGGAAAAGCGACTTTTGAATTTCGTCCAGCATCTTCTGTACGCTGTCCGCCAGCCCATCCTGCGAGACAAAGGATTTCCCCTCTCTTCCGGGGATATCTCTGCGGGCGAAGGCCACGCTTCCCTTTTCCACATCCTTGGGCCCAATTTCGATCCGCAGAGGCACGCCCCGCAGCTCCCAGTCGTTAAATTTGAATCCCGGGGTCAGCTCGGTGCGGCTGTCGACATGCACACGGAAAGCGGACAGTTCAGACTGCACCCGGTTGACGGTTTCCATGACGCGCGCTTTCTCGTCGTCGTTCTTATAAATCGGAACGATCACAACCTGGATGGGTGCCAGCCGCGGCGGCAGGATCAGACCCTGATCGTCGCCGTGGGTCATGATAATCGCGCCGACAAAGCGGGTCGACAGCCCCCAGGAGGTGGTCCAGGCATACTGGAGTTCGTTGTTCCAGTCCAGGAACTGGATGTCGAAGGCTTTTGCGAAGTTCTGGCCCAGGAAGTGCGAGGTCCCCGACTGCAGGGCGCGCCGGTCGCCCATCATGGCCTCGATAGTGTACGAGCGCACCGCTCCGGCGAACTTCTCGCTTTCACTCTTCACACCCGGGACCACCGGGACCGCGGCTTCGTTCTCGGCAAAATCGGTGTACACATTCAGCATGCGCATGGTCTCTTCTTCCGCTTCCTCCGCGGTGGCGTGGGCGGTGTGCCCTTCCTGCCAGTAGAACTCCAGGGTTCTCAGGAAGAGGCGCGTGCGCATCTCCCAGCGGACCACATTGGCCCACTGGTTAATCAGCACCGGCAGGTCCCGGTACGATTTGATCCATTTGGAATACATGTACCCGATGATGGTTTCCGACGTCGGCCGCACCACGAGGGGTTCTTCAAGCTTTTCACCCCCGCCGACGGTCACCACCGCCAGTTCCGGCGAGAAACCCTCCACGTGCTCCTTTTCCTTCTCCAGGAAGGACATGGGAATGAAGAGCGGGAAGGCCGCGTTTACATGCCCTGTCGCTTTGAACCGTTTATCCAGCGCCTGCTGTATGTTTTCCCAGATCGACCATCCATACGGGCGGACAACCATGCAGCCGCGCACGGGGGCATAATCGGCCAGTTCGGCCCGCTGCACCACCTGGTTGTACCATTCGGAAAAGTTTTCGCTGCGTGAAGGAAGTTTTTCATTGCTCATGATGTTCAATCAGTCCCGGTATGTGAGAATCAGTCCCATTTACGAGAATAGTTTTTTTCCAGCTTGTCTAAGATGGCCTGCTCCAGGTCAATATCAGCAAGGCTGGCGATCTGCAGCAGGTACAGGGCCACATCGGCCAGCTCTCCCGCGAACTCTGCGCTGTTCTTCAACTCGTCATCCCATTGAAAATATTCGAGGACTTCTGCCGCCTCAAGATTTAAGGAAATAGCGAGGTTCCGCAGGGTCTGGGGGCGCTGGCTGTCGGGCTCGTACCACCCCTGAGCGCGGACGAAGCGATGCATGGCCTGTGTCAGTTCCTGGATGTCCATCCGTACGATTATATTGGTCATAAGGGGACAGGTCAATAGAAATACCCTGGGTGGATTCCAGGGTATTTCTGCAGAATTTTAATTTCAGACTGACCGTGAGCCGGTTATCAGCGAGCGGTACGGAATTCCCACGTCTGGTCGAAGGGGACGCCGCCCACATTACCTCTGGCATGCACCCGGTAAACGGTGTTCGGCTTCAGGGGCGAGACTGCGATCACTGCGTAGCAGTTGAAACTGGAGCAGTCAGGCGGATTAGGGTGAATCGCCACCCGGTTACCGGCACCGTCCACCAGTTCGATTTTATCGACTACCAGGGTCCCTCCCACGCCCTGCAGCGTGAAGGGGAAACCGACGGGTTTCTTGGCTCCTGCAGGCAGCGGGTCGGGTGCTTCCAGACCGCTCCAGGAAACCGGGACATTTTTCTGTCCATTCGCCGGATAAGCCAGGGGGTAGGGAGCGGGCTGCTTTTTCTGTCTGCTTTCCGGTCCAATCCCAAAATCCATCACATCGATGGCCGTCTGGCTGTTCTGGTCCCCGGCGTAACCGGCGTACTCGGCCACTGGATCGAGCAGCAGAATACGGTGATAGACGGTATTCATCCAGTCCCGCACAGCAGTTTCCGGATCACCGTAGTAATGGATAACCTCTGCTCCGCCGATCCAGGGAAAGCCCTGTCTTTCGAGCCGGTCTGAAGGCCACTGTCCGGTATACCCCGGTTTTTTGTCCACCTCTCCATGAGCGCCGTAAATCCAGGCGTCCGGATCGGAAACATTTAACATATGGTACCGGGCGTGATTTTCTGAAGCCTTTACGATTGTGGGGTTCAGCGTCAGCGGACCAACCCCGGCGAGGGCGCGATATTCATTAACCAGGCGGATCGCGGTTTGTGCTTCTCCACTGACGCGATTATCTCCGCCCCCACCGCCGTTGGGCGCTGTCAGCAGTGGGATAAAAACTTTATTACTGGCCGCAGCCACAGCCATATCTGCACCTGCAGAGGTGCTTTCTTCAATCCAGTTTGGTTCCAAAACCAGGGGGGGCGGCGCCATCCAGGGCGCCGGGGGTTCATTAGCGGACGATGCAAATACCGGTACGACCACAAAAAGGGAGAGACAGGCAACAATCGCCAGCAGTTTCGTTTTCAAACTTTGCTCCTTTTTTCAAGCTGGGAAGATGCCTTCCCAGAGGGGATTGAGCAGCGCAACATCCTTGTTGACCAGTTGGATCCAAACCCTTAGAGATCCCCCAGGGCAAAGTAACTTACAGCATGCAGATGAACACATCTGATCCTCGTTCGTGCTTACTGGTATCAAATCCGAACACGTGCTGCAAAGCGCATCTTAGCATGAGAGAAAGATATGCATAAGCAAAACCGAGTTAAGCCTGTGTGAAAAACACGTTAAGAAACCTCGCCCGGGCCGGTTCAAAAAAGCGAAAGGGCCCGGGCAACAGCGGTACAATAGAAACATCGATCTCGCGTGAAACAGGTATCATCCTGCTGATGGATCAGGATCTGCAGACGAGAGGAGCGCAATGAGGAACGCGCAGGTTTCTACCCAGGATGAACGTCTTTGGGCTGCTCTTGCCTGGCTGCCAGTTACCCCCTTCTGGCCCATTCTGGCCCTGTATTCGCTGTTTGCGGACAGCAAAAAACAGAGCCTTTACATTCGTTATCATGCCATGCACTCGATTACAGCCGGTGTCGTGCTGATTCCCGTTTCCATCCTGACCGTTGGTTTGGGATCACTGCTGTATCTGGTGTTTTTCTTCTGGGCGGTTCAGGCCTACCAGGGGAAAAAGGTCCGGGTACCCTTTATTTCCCGGCTGCTGCAGGACAGCGGTTTTGTCGCTTGAGGCGATCGCATGAGCGGAGAACAGATACTCATCGTGGAGGATGATCGCGCGGTGGCGCGCGGTCTTGAATACGCGCTGGAGAAAGAGGGATACCGGGTGCTGCGAGCCGAAACCGGACAGCAGGCTCTGCAAACTGCACAGGAGAAAAAAGTCGATTTGATCCTCCTGGATATCCGCCTGCCGGATATCAGCGGCTTCGACGTCTGCCGGCGGCTGCGGCAGGAGGGCCTGCGCCAGCCCATTCTGATCCTCACCGCTCGCGACGAATCGGTCGACAAGGTCCTTGGTCTCGAGCTGGGCGCCGATGATTACGTTGTCAAGCCGTACGACCTGCGCGAACTGATCGCCCGGGTGCGGGCCCTGCTGCGGCGCTCATACGGCGAGCTGGCTGAAGCGCTGAGCGGAGAGAAGATCCGCTTCGGCGATATCGAAATGGACCTCGAGACGCTGCAGGTGCATCAAAAGGGCAGTCCGGTCTATCTGACGCCGATAGAGTTCCGCCTGCTGCGCTATCTGGTGACCCACCCCAACCGGCCTATCCCCCGCGAGACCCTGATCGATGCGGTGTGGGGATACGACAGCGACGTCGGCAGCGAACGCACAGTGGATGTGCATATCCGCCATTTGCGCGAAAAAATAGAACCCGACCCGGCAAACCCGCGCTGGATTGTCACCGTGCGCGGATTCGGCTATAAATTCGAAAAGTCTTGAGGAGAATTGTTGCGATTTCTTAACCTGAGCGCAAATTGTTCATAACCACCCCCTTATACAATTCAACCAGCTTGAATACCATAAGGAGGTAGAAGGAACATGAACAAACGCGTTCTTTTTCTGTTTGCTGGAGTCCTGGCATTCTTCCTGGTGCTGGGAATCGGCGCCCTGGGCGGATCGATGCTCACCTATTTCTTGATGAACGCAAATACCGCTCAGGCCAGTCTCCCCGAGCCCCTGAAGTGGATCCAGAGCAGCGCGCCTCAGGATGAAGAAGTGCAGGCTGGAGAGGATGGTGTGCTGATTTCAGGCGTGCAGCCCGACAGCCCCGCAGCAGAAGCGGGCCTGCAGCGCGGCGATATCCTCCTGGAGGTCGGGGGTGAAGAAGTCAACACCGCTCGCGAGCTGGTCCAGCTGCTGCGGAATTACGAGCCGGAGGACACGGTAGAACTGCGCTACCGTCACGGAGATGAAGAGCGGACGGTAGAAGTCACCCTGGCGGAGCAGGCTGGCCAGGCCTATCTGGGTGTCCTGCCCTGCACGGGTGATCATATCGACGTAGGGGTTTTCGGCACACCGGGAATCTCGGTCACCAGCTCACCGGCTATTATCGTCCGCGAAGTGATCGATGGCGGGCCGGCTGACCAGGCCGGAATCCAGCAGGGTGATCTCATCACGGCGATCAATGGAGAAAAGATCACCAGGGATACGGATCTGCGTGAACTGCTGGAGGATTACGAGCCCGGCGACACGATCACGCTTGAAATTCAGCGTGCGGGCGAGGACGATCCGCTGGAAGTCGAGGTCGAGCTGGGCGAGAACCCGGTTGAGGCCGGGCGTGCGTACCTGGGGATCTATTTCATCCACGTGCCCGGTATGCTGGATATACCGGAGGGAGGCAGCCGGTACCGCTTTGACCGCTTCCCCTTCGAGGGGCTTCCGTTTGACCTGCCCTTCTTCGACGACCTTCCCGAGGGCGTCAAGCAGGGTATCGTGATCAGCGAAGTGACTGCTGACAGCCCGGCGGAACGGGCCGGCCTGGAGGAGGGCGATGTCATCACGGCCGTCGATGGTGAGCCCGTTGAATCCCCCACTGCCTTTATCGAAACCATTCGCAGTTTCGAACCGGGCGACAGCGTACAGATCACGGTCATCCGCCAGGGCGAAAGAAACCCCATCGAGGTTGAAGTGACCCTGGAAGAAAATCCGGATCAGGAAGGACAGGTCTATCTCGGGGTAGAAATTCGGGGCTTCTTCCGCAGGGAACGCCAGGGGACGCCTGCCCTGCCGCAGTTAAAATCGAATGGAGAGGCGTAATCTGAAGAAGTTTTTCTCCTCCATCCGCTGGCGGCTGACCGCCAGCTACGTAACTCTGGCGCTCATCACAGCGACCGTGCTTGGCCTGCTGGCCCTGAAGATCGTCGAAAATGCTCTTGAACGCCAGGTAGAACAGGAGCTGCAGTCGAATGCAGAGATGATCGCTCTGCAGGTCGGGCAGCTCCTGTGGCCCGTTACCCGGCAGGAAGACCTGCAGCAGCTCGTGCAAACAGCGGCCTTTTTGGGGAACTACCGGGTGCGCATCCTGGACGCCGGGGGAGGTGTCTATTACGACTCGGGCTCTCCCGGCGAAGACAACCAGTTAATCTGGGTCTACCCGCAGCAGGGTGAATGGCTTTCGCTGCTGGAGGGAATTCCCTCCACTCGCTACCAGGCCGCTCCGTTTCTCTGGATCCTTCCCAGCCGCGGCCGCTCGCTGAGCGAACTGGAGGAATCCATTCAAAGGAACCTGCCCGGAGCATCCGTCGCCATCATCCGCCGCCGCATCGGGCCGTGGGGCAGCCGCTTCTCAATTGAATCATCTTCGGGAAACGAGATCGCTGGCGTGGGCAGCCAGCAGCCTGCCCCTGAGCCTGAAATCCCGGAGGAGGTCTCTCCTACGGTTGTACAGGAGGCTGTTTATTCCGGTGGGCGCCTGCTCGGGTACGTGGAAATCAGCGGCCGGAGCGACTTCGGCGCCGGCGCATTGGACACCATGCGCCGTGCACTGATCTTCGCCGGGGGCAGCGCAGCCGTTCTGGCCGGTGTCCTGGGGCTGTTCATCAGCCAGCGGCTTTCTGCGCCGCTGCGCCATCTCGGTGAAGCCGCACAGCGGATGGGCAGCGGTGACCTGTCCATCCGCGCCGCCGTCCTGTCTCAGGACGAAATCGGCCAGCTCGCCCTGCAGTTTAACCAGATGGCCAGTCAGATCGAAAACAGCTTTAAGGCGCTGTCTGCCGAGCGCGACGCACTCAGACGCTTCATCGCCGACGCTTCACACGAACTGCGCACGCCGATCACAGCGCTGAAAAACTTCAATATCCTCCTGCAGGAAGGAGCCGGCGAGGACCCGGAGGTGCAGAAGGAGTTCCTGACCGAAAGCCAGACTCAAATCGAACGGCTGGAGTGGATCACCCACAACCTGCTGGATCTCTCCCGTCTGGACGCCGGGCTGGTCGATCTGGACCTGGAGGCCTGCGATGCAGAGGAGTTCCTGCAGAGCACAGCTGCGCCTTTCGTGATGCGCGCGCAGGAAAAAGGCGTCCAGATGCAGGTTATCCCTCCGGAGCAGCCGATCACGTTTCAGTGTGACCGCCGGCGCCTGGAGATTGCCGTCTCAAACCTGCTGGACAATGCCATCAAATTCACGGATCCGGGCGGTGCTGTGGAGGCCGGTGCAGCGCTGGTTAATGACCGTCTGCACATCTGGGTGCGCGACACAGGTCCCGGAATCTCCCCACGGGACCTGGCCAGCATCTTCGAACGCTTTTACCACAGCAGCCACCCTGCAGCCGGCAGCGGACTGGGCCTGGCGATCGTGAAGAGCATCGTCGAGGCCCACAGCGGTCAGATCCGCGTGGAAAGCAAACCCGGTGAAGGGTCCGTTTTCAGCATCGAACTGCCCCTCACCAGCGAGACAGCTAATAAGGGCTGAACTGCATCATAAAGAGAAGGGCCGCCTTTGCCGGGCGGCCCTTTTTTTATTCTTTACTGATCGTTAGATGCCTTTGCGGCGCCGGCCTTCGGCGTCGGCTGTTTTGATCGCAGCAAAGACAATCTGAGGGGTGATGGGGGACGGCTCATTGTAGATGGTCTCCCCTTCTGCAGTGGCTGCAGCCGCCACCTTCATCAGTTCTTCGTCCGCCACATCCGCCAGGCCAATTTCCGCCAGCGTGGTGGGCAGACCCACTTCTTCACAGAAGGTGTACACCTCATCGATGACATCCGGGTCCTGGTCGCTCAGGAAGAGCGATGACAGCGTTCCAATGGCCACCTTTTCGCCGTGGTAGTAGGCATGTGTCTGTTCCAGCACAGTCAGGCCGTTGTGGATGGCATGAGCCGCAGCCAGGCCGCCGCTCTCAAAGCCCAGACCGCTGAGCAGGGTATTGGCTTCGACGATGTGTTCCAGGGCTGGCACCACAACCTTTGCTTCACAGGCAGCCTTCGCCTGAGTACCGTACTGCAGCAGCGTTTCGTAGCACAGGCGGGCAAGCGCATAGGCGGTCATCGAACCGCGGTTGCCGGTCATGTTGGCGGCATACTTTTTCTGGGCGGAGGAGGCTTCAAACCAGGTTGCCAGGGCGTCTCCCATTCCGGAGACCAGAAAGCGCGCCGGCGCATTCGCCACCACCTGGGTATCCACCAGCACGATATCCGGGTTTTTCGGTAGCACCAGGTAGCGTTTAAACTCGCCCTCCGGGGTATAGATCACTGAAAGAGCGCTGCAGGGCGCATCGGTCGAGGCAATCGTCGGGGCGATTGCCACGGGCACTTTCAACGTGTACGCGACCGCCTTGGCGGTGTCCAGCGTCTTCCCGCCGCCGATTCCAACGATGATCTCGCTGCCCAGGCTTTTACCCTGTGCGGCCAGACGTTCGACTTCCTCATCCGAACACTCTCCGTTGAAGGCCTCGATGCAGGCTTCGACTTCGCTCGTCAGGCTGTCCTTGAAGCCGGGCAGCAGGGTTTTGTAAACGAAGGGGTCACAGATGACAAAGGCTTTCTGACCAAAACGCTTCAATTCCTTACCCAGTGTGCTCAGCGCACCTGGTCCCTGAATATAGCGTCCTGGAAATAGTGTTGTAGTAATCATTTAACTCTCCTGTAAATTAATTTTTTACCGGCATTGATGGTTATTTATTTTTAAAAGAGTCTCCCTCAGGATAGACCCGGGGTCATTGTAACATTCACCCCACACAGCTGTTGTCACCTTAAAGGCGTGACAATCGGCAGAAATGCCGCCTTGCAGGCCTTTATACCGTGAGCCTCAAGGTGTCCGGGCGGTCTTATCCTGAGGGCTGGTTGCGCGTTTCCCGGTTGATTACCCAGAAAAGCCTTCCATCAACGCCGGGGAGAGTCTATCCGGCGCTCAGCAGCTATCTCCTTTCCACCTGATAGTATTTCTCATAATCGTTCACCAGCAGGTACAGCGGCTCTTCGTCCTCTTCGATCTCCGGAAAACGCCCGATGGGATCCAGGAAGCGGTTATCGGCGCTGTCATCGTTGACGACCGACACCTCGCCGGCCAGCACCCGGCCCTCTTCGGCCCAGAACTTGTGGTAGCAGTACGGCGGCAGGGTGATGCTCTCACCGGGGCTCAGCGTGATCACGTCGCCGGCTTTCACTGTGCGGCGCACGCCGTCCGTGCTGACTGTGACATCGCTGTCAGCCAGGCCTTCGTCTTCGGTAGCGTTATACAGCTGGATAACCAGCTTTCCACCCCCGCGATTGATGATATCTTCCATTTTGTTCCAGTGAAAGTGCAGGGGCGTCACCTGGTTCTCACCGACGATCAGCAGCTTTTCGGCGTATAGTTTGCCTTTGCCGGTTTTCAGGTTTTCCGGTCTGCCGTTCCGAATGGTAAAGAGGAACAGACCCACTTCGGAATAATTGCCCGACCCGAAGTCGGTAATATCCCAGCCGAGCCTGTTTTCAACGATTTCACAGGCCTCCTCCCCTTTCATACGCCACTCTGCAGGCGTCCAGTAGGCAAAAGGAGGCAGGTAGAACTGGTGCTGGCGGATAAACGCATCTGCATCCAGTAAGATTTCATTGATCTCCGATCGTTTCATCGTCCATCCTCCTGTAGGGCTTCCACTTCCAGCAGCAGCTGGTAGACGCGCTGCTCCCCGGGCTGCAGGGTGAGCAGCGTGCCGAGTTCACGCTCGGCCGCCCGGCCCCCAACCCAGCAGTTGGCCGGTTCCAGCCCGAGCACATACTCCCCGGCTCCTGGCATGCGCCACTGCACCAGACGCGGCAGGGTGTTCACCGTCCAGCGCAGGCGTACACTCAGCGCGATAGTCTGCCCGCCGGCAGTGGGGAACTGTGGGTTATAAAGGGCTGCCTCCGTCCAGCCGTCCCGGGCGAGCAGGTCTTCATGGTAATACACCCGCTCCTGAAAGCCAGGCTGGGGAGCCTGCCAGCGGTCCAGATCCTGGAGCGGTGTATCCGCCTCTCTGGGCGTCACCCTGCGCGAAGGCAGCTCCACCCGGGTGGACTCGCTCATCAGTGGAAAACCAAAATTGAAATGATATAAGATCATGTGCGGGGCCGGTTCAAAGCCTGTATTTTCAACCGTGTCGTGAATCACAATGCGGTTGATCCCCAGACGGCTGCGGATTTCGCGCGTCAGGCGCAGGCGGTGACCAAAAATGGAAACTTCCTCCAGCACCCCGCTCACGCGCATCTCATAGCTGTCGTCGGCCCAGCGGCCCTCTCCAACGACATGACGGGCAGGAATATGGTGAATGCGGCCGTGCAGCCCCAGCTCCTCACCCTGGTCTTCGCCAGCCGAACCGACCTGTGTCAGTCCGCAGGTCATCAATAATCCGCCGGCAGCGGTGCGCAGCCATTCGCTGCCGCGCGGATTATAGAAGGCGGGGTGCATTTCGCCGTTGGGCGACTGCCAGCTCAGCGGCACACCCCCAAAAGCCGCCAGGGAGATGTCCAGGCCGCGCGCTGGCACCACGTGATACTCCAGCCCGCCACCGGTGCGCACCCGGATCTGCTCGACATCCCTCTCCGGGCCTTCTGTGTACTGGAAGCGCTGCACACCGGCAACCTGCTCCAGGCGCCCCAGGCGGGCTTCGAGTTCCCGGCGGGTCCACTGCTGGCCGTATAGGTTCACTGCTGTCCCCTTTCAGACAAAAAAGCGAATCTGTGTTTCCTTCGTGAAGCGCCCCGGCAGCCAGACAGTCAGGTCGTGCCCGCTGATCTGCGCGGTGAAGGCATCCTCTGAAAGCTCCTGGCCGTCCACGACTATGCGAACTCTAGCCGACGTCCACCCGTTGATCAGGAACACCGGGTTGATCTGCGGCGCAGTGGGAATCATGGTGATCTCCACGCGATCTTCCCCGGTTTTGCGGAAGGTGTACGCGCGCAGCGGGTACTCGTAGCCCTCGAGCAGCACCCGCCCGCGGTGCAGGTCGTCCGGCTCCCCGGGGTCCCGCTGGATCTCGATGCGCGCCGGCTGGCTGTAGGAATGAGCCAGCTCCTCCAGCTCCGTGCCGTCCGTGTCCACACCAGTCGCCCCGACCAGCAGGTGCCAGGTCGTCCCCTGGTCGGGCGTGGGTATGTAATCGTCCGGGCTGCGCCGCAGCGCGTAATTTACATCGACGAACGAGGTGTGGGTGGCGACTTTGCCGATCTCATCCCCCGCCGGCACCCACTGAATGAAGTCTTCCATGTCGGTGACTGGCCAGTGCTTGTAGACATTATACAGGTTCTTGCCCGGGAAAAGGTTGAAATAAGGGTGGTTGCCTTTACACACCGGACAGGGGATAAAAGGAAAGATCGCCTGGTTCTTGACAATGACGATAAACGGGTTAGGCTGGTTCTTCAGGTTGACCTTGCCGGCGTACACCGGCCAGTCTTTCACCTGGGGGTAATAATCGCAGAAAGGCTCAAAATCGCTGGCCGGCAGCGGCCAGGGAACGTTGATCTGCTCGCCGCAGCCGTTGCGCAGGGTAAAAGGCTCGGGCATACGCAGCACATCCAGCGGGTTTGAACCGGCTGCGTTCACCAGAATCCACTCGGCCATCTGCCACAGGTTGGCGTTGCCCCCGTGATTGCTCTCCGTCCCCGGCCACAGCACCACTTCACGCACCGCAACGCCGTCCGGGTAAATGGTGTAAATTTCCTCCGCCCGGGTGTTGCCGTGAAAGATGCGGTAGCGCATATCGCACAGAGCATAGGACCATTTCACGCGGGCGCGCGCCGGCCCCGACTCCAGGATCTGCACCCTGCTCCAGCGGAGCTGCTTGTCCATGATCGGTTCGTAGCAGTGCAGGTCGTTCGGGCTGTTGGTCTCGCACCACTCGGATGTAAACCATACCCCTTCACCCAGGTCGACGCAGCCCACATACTGCGCCTTGTCCCAGAACACAAAGCGCCAGGGTTTGCCGAACTCCACCACCACCGCATGGCCGGATTTTCCGGAGAATTCGAGCTGGGTTTCATAAGCACGCACAGTTTCTGCCATTGGGTCACCTCGCTGTTATGGGGCTGTCACCGGTACCGGCCGTAGGTTCGCGCGACCTCGACCAGCTTGAAGATGTTTGCGTCGGGGGTATCGCGCCCACACTGGTCTCCGGTGGAGAGCACAAAGCCACCCCCGGCGGCACAGTCATCGATCAGCCGTTTGGCCTTTTCTTCCACCTGTTTGGGCGTAGCGTTGAGCATGAAATCAAAGGTGTTGATGTTTCCTTTCAGGCAAATACGGTGGCCGTAGCGTTTCTTATACTCTGCAATGTCCACATCACCTCCGGGCGGCTCTTCGAGCGGTTCAATGACGTCCACATCGGTCTCTTCTGCCACCAGTTCGGCGATCTTCCGTGCTTTACCGCACACATGAAGGTGAGAAAACACCCCGGCCTCTTTGCAGATCTTTGCCGCTTCCTGGATAAAGGGTAGATCATATTTTTTGAAGTTGCTGAGGCTGCTCACGCTCAGGCTGGAGGCGGATCCACCCAGCATAACCTCGTCCGGGCGCGCTTTGACCACAGCCCGCAGGCGGGCCAGAGCGTAGCGGGTGTAAAAATCGAAGATCTCCTGCATATAGGCTTCTTCGTCGATGTATTCATAGAACATCACGTTGTACCCGCCCTGGCGCTGGAAGAACCACCAGTCCTGGGGGATGCCGATCGAAACCGAATAGACGCCGTCCTCCCCGATGCGATCGCGGTCTACAAACTCGCTGGCCCACTGCCAGTTTTCGTCCTCCCCCATCATCCAGCGCAGGCGCGGCCAGTCTCGCTTCAGGTCTTTTATTGGTTTTTCTGTGTCCCAGGGCGGCTCGTCCGGGAAATAAACGGTCTCGGTCTTCAATTCGCCGTAAGGAGTCTGCGCCACGCGGCATTTGATCTGCCCGCCCTCCGGGCGCGGGCGGATGGTCTCCTTCCACTGCCGCTCTTCGGGGATGATCTCCGGAAGCGAGCCGTAGATATACCACCCGTCCATGCCATAGTAGCGCACGGCATCGACATAAGCCTGGGCTACGCTGGCGGAAGCGTAACCATGATGCGGCAGGCCGTCCAGAAACATCTCATCAAATGGGCGCCCCGACAGGCGCACCGGGACCATGGCAGAGAGGTCCGGGGCGACGGGCACGCAGTCCGCTTCGCGCAGGCTAAATGCTGTCAGCATGCGCTGACGTCCGGTCATCTGTTCGCTCATTTTGCATCCTTCGCTGTTTTACACAGCATCCTTGAGATCTGGCATGAGAGCTGTGGGCAATTCACAGCTCTCATGCCGGCTAACGGACCTTATTCGCCGATAATGGGGCTGGGGTTGTCGACAAACTCCACTTCATCATCGCTGAGTTCATTGGAGCGGATAAAACTGAACTTCACCCTGTTCCTGCCCGCTCCGACCTCGGTGTACCCGCCCGAGTAAAAATTCTGAATGCGGTGGACCGCCCTGGTGCCCCACTCCACCAGATCATCCCGGTGTACGGGATCCTCTTCGGTCAGCTCGCGCACCCAGCGGTTCACCAGCTTGACATGATTCATCTCGTCGGCCTGCAGGTAGTCGGCCAGCTCCACGATCCGGTCGTAGCCGCGCTCCTCGGCCTTTTCGCGCCAGATGCGCAGGGTGCTCATCAGGTTCGACTCAGCCCAGCCATTGGTCACCGCGATGCGGCGCAGAGGATCTTCCTCGTTCTGCATCCACCACCACACCAGCGGCCACGGGCCGTATCCCAGCTCGGCGCCCAGCTCTTCCTCGCAGGCTTTAGCCACGATCTCAATGTGGCGCGCCTCGTCCCACATCTGATTGGCCAGATCCATGCGCATCTCCCACGGCAGGTCGGGGAACTCGGCGAGCATTTTTCCCATCCGGTCAGTCGTCTCTACCTCGCCGTAAAGGAGCTGGTGGAACTTGTGGCGGAAGCCTTCGATAGACCACTCATCTTCAGCGCTGTAGTGTTTCTCGAAGTCTTCGCGACTTCCGGAGAACCAGAACGGCTCCTGAACGACCGGATGTTCGAGCGCAGGCGCGCGCTTGACGAAGGTGTAGGCACCGCTCTTGCGGATGGTGCGCTTCTTGGAAGGTACATTATCGGCCTTCACACTGTGGAAGGCCAGCCAGTGTGACTCAATCCCCTTACCGGTCACCCCGCCGCACTCCACCAGGCGCCCCTCGAGTTCGGCCTGCACTTCCAGGGCGCGCTTGCGTTCAGCCGCGGTGGAGGTCAGCGAATCAATGACCATGTGCCCCCAGGCAATGTGCGACTGCCCCATCGCCGCGAGCTGGCGCAGCAGGCGCACGGTCGGCGTATCGGTGAGCGGGTCGGTCGCATCGGCATGGTAGACGTAGGTGCTGACCAGATGGGGTTCGAGCACCCGGTAGACGGCTACCAGCCTGTCCACCTGGTTATCCAGGTTCCAGACATACTCACACAGGCGGGCAAAGTCATCGTTCGGCGGCTCCTGGCGCTCCCTCCACGAACGAAGCTGCAGCAGGCGCTCGCCGATCTGGTCGGCTGCCAGTGCGTGATCGTACACATGGTAGCCGAACGTCGCTTTGTGGGAGAGCTGGGGTGTGGTTGCCGACCATCCGCCAAGCATTTCCATCATCTGGATTTCCAGATAACGGTAATTGGCGAGACGCCGGGAGTTCTCGGTTACGCTGAACCGGCCCCCAAATTCCCTTCGATCTACAACTGGCATCGCTGTTTCCTCCTTCTTCCTCAATTATTAACCAGAAATAAACCTACAGTTCGAAAGTGAAATGGTTGTACGGCACCAGCACCGGCGGTCCCATCAGGCCGGATGGGCGCGGAGTGCCCTCCATCAGGTTGATTAATGTGTTGGCAAAGCGCAGTTCCAGCAGGTTCTCGCCCTGCTGCAGTTCCCCGGTGATCTCCAGGCGGTACGGATCCCACAGGCAGACTCCAACCGGCCTGCCGTTCAAAACGACTTCCACCACATCGTCCTGAGCGGGGATTTCCAGGAAGATACGGCGCCCGGCGGTGTCTGGCGCCTGGAAGCGGCAGCGGTACACCCCGCGGCCGGAGAAGAAGGGATACCCCTGCTCCGTCCAGGCTGCAGGACGGATCGCACGCTGTGGGGCAGTGATGCTGTATCCCGCTTCCCGGTTACCTTCCAGGCGGAAATTCCCGGTCAGTTTCAGCAGGTCGGTGATGCCGTCCGTCGCATCGCGCAGCACCAGGCGCACAGCGACCAGGTTTTCACCCGTTTGAATGTAGTCCCCGATTTCCAGTGAAAGCATCTGGCTGTCAAACGGGCTGCGCTGCGGTTGAGATGTGACTTCGCGCCCGTTGACATACAACTGCCATTCTGCGCCCGCAAAGCCATCGACGATCAGGCTCAGGCTGGAAGGCAGATCCGTGATATGGAACGGGATGCGGTACCAGACCGGGATCGGGTAAGCCTGTTCTGGTTCCGCCGGAAGCTGGAACGACCATGCTCCCGGGACCTGGCGCTGCCACCCGGTAGTATCCGCCTGCGGGGCAGCATACGCCTCGACAGGCTCCCCGGATTTCTCTGCCGCCGCCAGCCACTCGCCGATCACCAGAGCGTTGGGACTTTCCGCCTCAAACTCCCAGCCTTCATCCAGGATCTCCTCGCTGCCCGGAACTCCGCCGTTCTGTTCGATGCGCTCCGTACGCCCTTCCCGCTGAACCACGATATATCCCCGGGGAGCGGTACCGTAGGCCAGCACACGGCCGGCATCCAGCGCGTCGATGGTCACGTTGGTCTCGCTGATCCAGCCATCCTGGATCGGGCGGGGAATGACGAATGCCGACCCCACCGGCGGAAGAGCGATCTTGAAATGTGTACGCCCGTCCACCAGCCGCAGCGGGGTAATCGGCGTTTCACTGCCCCGAGATGGATCCCAGAGCCAGGGCTGCACGGCTCCATTGAGGACGACTTCCGATTCCTGGGTGCGGTGGGTGGAGTTGATCAGGAAGTAGATATCCTGGCCGTCCCGCACACGGTGCAGGTAGAGGACTTCGGAACTGCTGATTTCCACATCCGGTGCGACCAGACCGTTCAGGGCGTGGCGCAGCTTATTCGTCACGATCTGGCGCTCTTCCCGCACCTCGTCTGTGATGTCCTGCCGCCTGCCGTCTTCCGAAACGAAGTAATAGCGGGCCGAATCGCCTTCCGGCTCGATCACAAAATTCGGGTGTTCCGGAATCCCCGGTGTGCCAACTTCTTTCTGCAGCCGCAGCGGGAGCTGGCGCGCCAGCGCGTAGCTGTGCAGAAAAGTCGTCTTTCCGCCGCCTTTATGCTCGCAGTCGAACAGGTCGACCCCTGTGTACCGGGTATACGTTTCCAGAATCTGGCATGGATCAACGCCAAACAATGCCTGCACCCGGCCGGAGATATCCACCAGCCCATCCGGACCGAAAGCCTGCGTGGGCAGGATGATCATACCCAGCACGCGCCCCCCACCAGCGACGAACTGCTCCATGCGCTCCAGCGTGCTGAGCTTGATATACGGCATCGGCGGCAGTACCAGCAGCGGATAATCTTCTTCACCCACGACGATGCTGCCGCCGCTGATCTCCGCCTCCGCCAGCATATCTTCATCCAGATAGTCGAAGTCGTAGTGCACCCGCAGCAGCATATCGGTGAGGGCATTGAAATCAAATTCGGTGCGGTTGAAAACCTGGCTGCGGGCCTGCGGGGTATATGTGGCGAAGACCGAGTGGATCGGCCAGATCACCGCCGCACGGGCCACGTGCCTGCCGCCAGTGAGCATATAGCTCAGACGGCTGATGTAGTCCGAGAATCCCTGATAGTAATGCCACCAGGGGTACTGGTAGAACATCGACGGAGGCCAGTCACGCTTGCGAGGCCCTTCCAGGGTGTAGTGGAACCCGTGGGGATTGAGCAGGTTGACCCCCAGGACGTACTCCCAGTCGGCGATCCATTTCATGCGCTGCATGGTGGCGTCCATGAAAATCCCGCCGAAGGATTCGCACAGCAGCCGCTCGCTCCCCAGCTGGTGCGCAGCGGAGCTGCCCACTTTCATGGCCACATGCTCGTCAGGCCGGTCCTGGCTGCCGACGATCGGGTACAGGTGGTCCACACCGATCACGTCCATGTGACGGTAGTGTTTGAACAGGTTTCCTTCCACGCGCACCATGCGGCGCAGCCACTCTTCGTACAGAAGGTGACCGGTGAAGAGCACGTCGTGTTCCTGACACCACTCATGGATCTGGCGGTAGAACGCGTCGCTGTAAAACTCGGTCAGAGTCTCGTAGAAATCATGGCGCACCCGGGCGCTGTCCGGGCTGACATCGAAGAATAGATCCGGCAGACGCAGGCGCAGGTTGTAACCGTTGCGTTCCTTGAAACGCCGGAACATGTCTTTCGTCCAGGGCACTACCGGGTTGTCGCCGCCGGTGAGGAAGTAGTGCATGGCGGGCTCGTCGGTATAAAAACCCACCATCGGGCGGGTCATCTTCTCCCCCACCGCTCTGGCATACGGCTCGTACCCGAGGCGCAGGAACTCGCGCGTCGACTCCGGGTTCAGGGCGTCGATGTAATAATCGGCCTTCTTTTCCACAATGTACAGCAGCCGCCAGTTGCCCGCCGGAGCTTCCCAGGGGATCACGTTCGTGAACGACAGATTCGGGGTGAGGTCAATCACCTGACCGTCGCTGCCCAGCGCGAAGGCGGCTACCGGGGTGGAGCGCTCAAAATCCAGGTAGCGGCTGTCGGCACCGGTCAGGTAGGTAAACCACGGCCCGCGCACGGTCAGACTGATGCACTCCAGGTAGGGCTGGGCCAGATCGGGCCGCTCTTTGAGCACGCGGTGATCGGCCGTGCCGCTTGGCCAGTTCATTTCATCGTAAATCCAGGTGTGCAGGCCAAGCTTCTCCGCCTCTTCCACTGCGAAGCGGATGCGCTGCAGATATTTCTCTCCGATGTAAGGCATTTCCAGGCCGTAGCGCCCGTGCAGGATGATCCCGGGCATGCCCTTCTCGCGGAACTCACGCAGCTGGTAGCGCATTTCATCGGGGTCCAGCTCGCCGTTCAGGAACCAGAAGGGAAGAATACCGTACTCGCGGGGGGCGGAGCGGAAATGGTCGCCGCTTAAGGGCAGCCGGGACCAGGGGAATTCAGGCATAAATATTCCTCCACAATTGAACCAGTGTTTGATTTGTCAATACGAACAGCTTGCAGCCGCGCGCAGAGAACCGGGCGGTGAGTCCGTACAAATAGCTGTGCTCAACCTTTCAAAGCGCCAGCCAGGATGCCGCGAATGAACTGCTTCTGAAAGATCAGATAGATGATCAGCGGTGGAATGGTTGCCACCGAAAGGCCGGCCATCTGCATGCCCCAGTTGATGATGTATTTCCCGTTCAGAAACAGGATCCCCAGGGGCACGGTGTATTTCGTCTGATCCTGCATGTAGACCAGAGGATAGATAAAGTCATTCCAGATCCACATGAAGTAAAAGATGGCGATCGTGGCAATCGACGGGCGCGCCAGGGGCAGCATGATCTGGGTGAACATCTGCCAGTGACCGGCGCCGTCGATCAAAGCAGCATCTTTCACCTCACGGGGGACAGACTGGAAGAAATTGCGCAGCACCATGATCCCAAAGGAGGACCAGCCGAAATAGGTGAAGATCAAAGCCCAGTGCTTGCTGATCAACTTCAGGATCGACATCCATTTGAAACCCGAGATGATCAGGGCCTGTGCCGGGACCATCAGACCGATGAGAATAAACAGGTACAGCACTGTTTTCCCCCGAAATTCGAAGGTGGCAAAGGCATAAGCCGCCATGGAGGAAAACAACAGCAGACCGGCCACCGATGCAATCGAGACCACCAGACTGTTCCTGAAGAAGATATCCATCCCACCGGTGGTAAAGATCGTCAGATAATTGTCCAGATACAGCGTCTTCGGCAGTGCGAAAACATCGGCGAAGATATCCGTGTCGCTCTTCAAAGAGCTGTACACCATCCAGGCCAGCGGGTAGAGGATGGAAATCGAAAGCACCAGGAACACCGGATAGAGAAGAGCCATCTGTAAAATTTTTGTGCGCCGCATCCGTCCCTCCTGGCTAATCTTCTTCTCGAGGTTGGAAACGTGTTACCTGCAGGTAGGCAAGCACGAAAGTGATTAACAGCAAAACCACCAGGATCGCACTGCCATAGCCGACTTTGTTGGCTGTGAAGGCCTGGAAATAAGCCCAGGTCGACAGCACCTCGGTGCTGTGCCCCGGCCCCCCTTTGGTCATGACATAGACCGTGGCGAACAGCTTAAGGCTGTCGATTGCGGCCAGCAGCAGCACCATCATCAATGTACCTTTCATCAGCGGCAGCGTGATGTGGCGAATATCCTGGATCAGATTGGCGCCGTCTACGAAAGCAGCTTCATGCAGTTCATAGTTGATCGCCGCCAGTCGGGCAATAAACAGGAACATATACAGGCCAAATCCGTGCCAGGTATCGATCAGGATTAAGATCGGCAGCGCGCGGTTGGGATTCCCCAGAAAATCGCCCGCGAATCTCCCCAGGCCGACAGCCTGCAGAAAAGGATTGATCAGACCCAGGGAAGGGCTGAGCGCCAGGCGGAAGACCACCCCGACCACCACCAGCGAGATCACGGTGGGCATGAGAAACACACCCCGGAACAGGTTAGTGAAAGGGATCCGCTGTTCGAGGGCCAGCGCCAGGGCCAGCGCAACCGTGGTTTTCAATGCTACTGCGCCTCCCAGAAAGATCAGGTTGTGACGCAGCGAGAGCCAGAATATCTCATCCCGGCCCATCAGTCTGAAGTTTTCCAATCCCACAAAGCGGATATCCGCAAAATTAAAGCCGCTCCATTCGGTCAGGCTGAGCAGCAGTGTTCCGACCAGTGGGACGATCAGAAACAGCGTGTAAAAAATGATCGCAGGGGCCAGAAAGGGTATGGCCAGAATCCAGGCCCTGCCCCTGTACAGCAGGCTGGACTGCGCCGCAGAGTGAGCTACTGGTGATGAAGTCGCAGTTTCCTGTACGGCGGGTGACACTCTCATCGCACCTCCATAAACATCTCAGCCGGTTTCGAATCGATCTGCTCCATCAAACCAGGTTATCGATCTTCCCCCGTCCGGTTCTATATTTGATAACACTGCTGCTTGAAAACCGGCGCATAACGTATTACACGAAGGGGCAGCCCGACCAGGTCAGGCTGCCCCTTTTATATGACGCTTTACTGGCGCGCTTCCTCCAGGGCGTCTTGAATGGACTGCACGAACTCTTCAGGGGTCATCGTCCCGCCGATGAGAGCCACAGTGCCGTTGTAGACCTTGTCTTCACCGACACCGGGCGGCAGCTCGTTCTCAATCCAGGGCAGTGAATCATCCGCTTCCTGGACCTTCGCCCAGATGTCCTTGATTACCTGCGGAGCAGCAGCTTCCACTGCGCCGGCCACCATGACCGAGTTGCCGTTCTTGGCCCAGATTTCAGCCGCTTCATCGGAGGCCAGCCATTCCAGCACCTGCAGTGCGGCATCCCTGGCGTCGGAGTTGGCAGGGATGCCGAACGTGTGCGTGACAGCCCCGATCACATCACCGGTGAACTCCGTGTCCTCCCAGCGCGGGAAGGGCATAATACCAACCTCAAATGGCGGAGGATCCTGCTCCCAGCCCGAGGCGAACCAGCTTCCTGTCTGGAAGAAAGCAGCCTGCCCCGAGAGGAAGACGGCCTGTGCCGTGCCGTAGTCATCGCTTACGGCGCCCAGGCTGAGGTATCCGCTGTCGGCAAGGTTCTTCAGGTCTGCAGCGGACTGCACAAAGCATTCATCGGTGAATGAAGCCCCTTCTCCGCGGATCGCCTGGTAGACCTTGTCGACGCCGCAGCGCTGCACCAGGAAGGCCATCCACCAGTGTTCACCCGGCCAGCCGTCTTTGTTGCCCAGCGCGATAGGGGTGACTCCGGCAGCTTTGAGAGTCTCAGCTGCGGCAAGGAACTCTTCCATCGTGGTGGGAACCTCGATATTATGCTCGGTCAGAATATTGGGGTTGTAGTAGATCTGCCAGCCGGTCAGGAACGTGTAGGGCAGGCAGTAAACGCCGTCCTCATAGGTGCAGGAGTATTCACCGGCTTCCTGCAGGGCAAAGCGGTCTTTGTGCTTGTTCCATACATCGGTCAGGTCCATCAACTGACCTGCGGCAGCAAAGTCGCGCGTCTGCTGGTAGCCCTCAAACTGGAGCAGGTCCGGTGGTTCACCGCCCGCCAACCCGGTGCGGACGACCGTGAAAAATTCCTCGTTGCCGATCGGCCGGTGGTTAATGGTGATACCGTTGTTTTTGCTGTTCCAGGTGTTAATCAGTTCCTCGATCCCCGTGGCTTCCCCTCCGGCTGTAAACTCAGTCCACAGATCGATGGTGACCGGTGTCTGGGATCCAGTTTCCTGACCCTCCCCGGCTTCTGGGGCGGTTTCTCCTCCGGTTTCCGAAGCGGGTTCTTCTGGAGGTGAGGCGGGAGGCGTTTGTGCGCAGCCCGCGATGACGCTGGCAATAATCAGAATGGTCAGGATGATCACCCAACCAGAAACTTTTTTCATCGGCCCAATAGCGCTCATTAATCCCTTCTCCTTTTCCTTATGTCCAGGTCTGGCAGGGCCGCGAGCAGTCTCTCAACGACCCGGCAGTTGAAGGATTTAAAACTGCTGGCTGGCTGCTGGCTGACTCGTATGATGAACGAAGGCACCTCCTTTCGGCCCCCCTTGTAGATCGCTGAACTTCCAGTATACAGACGGATAAACTCAGCACTGGATCACTCATGCGGGCACGTCCACGGCGGCGGTCGACTCACGGATCACCAGCTGCGTCTCCAGGTACTGCCGGCGCGGCGGCAGATCGCGGTCCTGCAGCCGCTCCATCAACAGTTTCGCTGCCAGCATACCGACATCGTACGTCGGCTGTGCTACGGTTGTCAGCGGGGGATTGACATATGAGGCGAGCTGGATATCGTCGAAACCGACCACGGAAAGCTGCCCGGGAACGCTGCGTCCGGATTTAATCGCTGCGCTGATGGCGCCGACCGCCATCAGATCGTTGCAGGCAAAAATTGCCGTGGGCGGTTCGGGCAGTGAAAGCAGCTTCTGCGCAGCTTCAAAGCCGCTCTGGTAGTGAAAGGAGCCCTTGACGATCAGGGATTCATCTATGGGGATACTGCATTCAGCCAGGGCCTGACGATAGCCTGTCACGCGCTCCGCGCTGGGGGTCAGGTCTGAAGGGCCGGCGATGCAGCCGATGCGCCGGTGCCCGAGGTCGATCAGATGCCGGGTGGCCTGGTAGCCTCCCAACCGGTTGTTCACCAGGACAGAATCGGCCTCTACATCCGGCAGGTCACGGTCTACGAGGACGAGCGGGATCTTGCGCTGGGCCAGGGTTCTCATCAGGTCGTGGGCAGTGCCTGCGGAGGCCACGAACAGAATCCCATCGACCTGCTTCTCGACCAGCACATTGGCATAAATCAATTCTTTCTTCGGGTTGCCGTCCGTATTGCACAGAAAAACGTTGTAATCCTGTTCGAAGCTGGCGTCTTCGATCCCCCGTGCGACTTCGGCAAAAAATGGGTTGGCGCTGTCGGGAATAATGATGCCCAGGGAATGTGTAATTTTGCGCCGCAGGCTGCGTGCGAGGGCATTTGGCTGGTAGTTGAGCGCTTCCATGGCGGCAGAAATTCGCATCTGCAGTTCATCGCTGACCCGGCGCGTTTTATTGATATAGTGAGAGACCGTGGTAACGGACACACCGGCATGTTCAGCGACATCGCGCATGGTGGCCATAAACACCCTCCATGTGGAGCCTCGGCTGGGCGATCCGGAGACGGATCAGGTAATGAAGGAAATTCTGCCGACAAACGATTGCGCAATCGTTTGCGCAATCGTTTTGAATAATTTAGCATAAGAATTCTGGGCTGTCAATAGCATTTAAAGAATAAATGCAGCGGAGATCACTCCGCTGCATCCTGTTCTCGGAAGCCTGTTTCCTGCTTCCCTCACTGCGTTTCTGTGACCTTGGTCAGCCCGCGCGGCCGGTCGGGGTCCAGCCCTTTAATGCGCGTCAGATGATAGCAGAACAACTGCCCCGGCACAATCGCCACCAGGGGCGAAAGCCATTCGGGTACTTCGGCCGGGAACGGCAGCGCAACCCGCCCCAGGTCGAGGGCGGCGGCGTGGTTGGCGATCATTACAATTTCTGCCTGGCGCTCCTGTTTGAGCGAGCTCAGGAATTCAATAAAGCTGGCGCTCACCGGCCCATCAGCAGCCACCGCCAGGACCGGGAAGCCGCGATCGATGATCGCCATGGGCCCGTGCTTGAAGTCGGCCGGCGAGTAGGGCTCGGCAATGGTATAGGTGAGTTCCTTAATTTTCAGCGACCATTCAAAAGCGGTGGCGTAATTGTAGCCGCGCCCCAGAACCACGCACTGTTCCATGTAGCGGTAGCGCTGACAGACCTGCTCGATGTGTGCATCCAGTTTCAGCGCCTCCTCCACCCACGCCGGCAGCGCACGCAGTTCATCCATGGCTGCCTGGTCACCCGCCAGGCGTGTCGAAAGCATCGCCAGGATCAGGAGCTGGGCCGTGTAGGTCTTGGTAGCCGCCACGGCAGCCTCCGTGCCGGCCAGGATGTCGATAACGTGACCGGCGGCCTGCGCCAGCGGCGAATCCGGTGCGTTCGTGATCGCCAGAGTCGGCCGGCCCTGCCTCTTACTTTCCTCCAGCACGCTGACGATATCGGGCGACCGGCCCGACTGGGATATGCCGATCACCGCAGCACCTTTTAGAGAAGGCGGCTGCCGGTACAGAGAGAACAGAGAGGGGGTCGCCAGAGCGACGGGCAGACCGTTGCGAATACCGAACAGGTAGTTCGCATATCGAGCAGCGTTATCCGAAGTCCCCCGGGCGGCCAGGAAAATGTACTGCGTGTCCGATTCCCGGATCATACGGGCGGCTTCATCAACAGCGGGCAGCGCTTCATCGATCACACGCTGCAGTACTGCAGGCTGCTCGAAGATTTCGTCATGTAAGCTCATTTTTCCTCCAGAACATTGATCGTCGTTGAGGGCGGGCCGCAGGCATGGCCGCACACCGGACCCGCCTCGATTGTACTCAAGAAAACAGGCGCGGGCCTGAATATACCGCGCCTGTTCACATGCCGCCCTGTCGATATCAGGACGCTGAAGTCGTAGATGAAGAACCGTTCTCTCCGGCAGGAGGGACCAGCCCGGCCTGCACAGCGCGCACGGCCGCCTCCACCCGGGAGGTCACCTGCAGCTTGTGGAAAACGCTGCGCAGATGTTTTTCCACGGTCTTTTCACTGATGTCCAGTTGAAAGCCGATTTCCTGATTGGTCTTTCCGGCGACGACCCCTTTGATGACGTCTACCTCGCGTGCGGTGAGCTTTTGAATCTCCTCGCCGCTCTTCATCATCCAGTTGGTCATCTGCACCGCCACCCGGCGGCTGACCCACCCGCGCTCGCCGCGTGCGACGCCGCGCACGGCTTCGATCAGCGTTTCAGGCAGCTCCTCTTTCACCAGATAGCCAGAGGCCCCGCTGCGCAGCAGCTCCTGAATATACTGGCGGTCATCGTAGGCGCTTAATACCAGGATGGGGATCGAAATACCTTCCGCCTTCAATTGGTTAACCACATCATACCCGTTCATGCCCGGCATTTCCATATCCAGAAGCAGAACATCAGGGGACAGCTTTTTGACCATGTCCATGGCCTCGAAGCCATCTCCTGCTTCACCGACAACAACGATGTCTGGTTGTCCTTCCAGTAAATGGCGGATCCCTAGACGGACGACGGGATGATCATCTACGAGGAGGACACGAATCATGCTCATGCGCGCATCTCCAAAGCCGGGACCTGAGGGTAGAAATGGGATAGGGAGGAACGGTTAAAAATAGGAACGCAGATTTTAACCTGGTGTTACAGTTGGGCTTATATGATAGCACATTTTTTCGCACTTAAGCGGTCCATAAATAAAAAAAATACAAAAAATCTGGGAATTGACAATCTTTTCACAACATGCTAACATCACAGCAGCGTAATCGTTTGCGCAAACGTTTGCCCGGCAGGCTTTCGTTTGCTTTTGAGGGGAGGAACTTATGGCCTCACATCTCTCCGCCGGTGGAATACTCGTGGTTGGCAGCCTGAATATGGACCTGGTGGTGCGCGCTCCCCGTCACCCCAGGGTCGGTGAGACCATTCTGGGAACAGCGTTCCACACATTTCCAGGGGGGAAGGGGGCCAACCAGGCCGTCGCTGCGGCTCGCCTGGGTAGTAACGTATGCATGATCGGGCGGGTAGGCAGCGATGCTTTCGGCGATGAGATGGCGGCCATCGTCGAGCGGGAAGGCATCGATACCACCTTCCTGCTGCGCGATCCGGATAAGCCCACCGGCGTCGCCCTCATCACCGTCGATGACGCCGGCCAGAACAATATTGTGGTTGTCCCCGGAGCGAACGGCTGCCTCTCGCCAGACGACATTCGCAGCGCCCGGCCAGCATTTGCGAACGCCAGCCTGCTGTTACTGCAGCTCGAGATCCCCCTCGAAACCGTGCGGCAGGCCGTCGCAGCGGCGCACGAGCACGGAATGCAGGTGATCCTCAACCCGGCCCCAGCGCGCGAGCTCGACCCGGAGCTGCTGGCCTCCATCGATTATCTGGTCCCCAACCAGCACGAGCTGGAGCTCCTCACCGGCAGTCCATCCGTACAGGATGGCGTCGAAAAGCTGCGCTCGAGCGGTGTAAACCGGGTGATCGTCACGCTGGGCGAAGAAGGTGCTTACACCGCCGACGAGTCGGGTGAGCAGTACATCCCGGCCTTTTCTGTAGAGGCTGTCGATACGACCGCCGCCGGCGACGCGTTTATGGGCGGTTTTGCGGCCGGCATCCTGCGCGGGCTGACTCCTGCCCGGGCCGCCGTCTGGGGGTCGGCGGCCGGAGCGCTGGCGGTCACACGCCAGGGCGCCCTGCCATCACTCCCCACCCGGGAAGAATTCGACAACTTCCTCGCCATCCGCCACGTGCTGTAACCCGCTCTCCTATCCCAACCGATCGTTTGACCATTCCACCCCTCCGGCTCGCCGGCCAGTTATTCACGCGTTTTTTCGCCAGCCAGTCATCATGGAGTACAATACTCGGAGGGTGGAAGGCGCGATGCAGATCATTCTCACTCACGAGCAGGCCGATTTCGATGCACTCGCTTCTCTGCTGGGTGCATACTTGCTGGATGATTATAAGGTTCCCGTCCTGCCCCGGCGGATGAACCGCAATGTGCGCGCCTTCCTCACCGTCTACGGCCCGGAACTCCCCTTTGTCGATCCGCGCGACCTGGAGGGCAGCCCAATCGCAGGGGTCACGCTGGTGGATACCCAATCTCTGGTGACCATCAAGGGGATGACGCCCGATACGCCGGTAACCGTGATCGACCACCACCCCATCCGTGAAAACCCTCCCTCCAACTGGGATATCACCACCGTGGAAATCGGTGCAACCACCACGCTGCTGGTGGAATCGCTGCGCGAACAGAATGGGAACCTGACGCCCATCCAGGCCACCCTGCTTTTGCTGGGAATTTACGAAGACACGGGTTCGCTGACGTACACCCGCACCACACCCCGCGACCTGCGTGCTGCTGCCTATCTGCTCGAACACGGAGCCAGCCTGGAAGTCGCCAACAACTTCCTTAACCATCCCCTTTCGGCCGGGCAGATGGCGCTCTACACCGCCCTGCTGGAGAGCAGCGAGCATTACCACATCCACGGGCACACCATTGTCATCGCCCGCGGCGATGCCTCGGATCTGGATGAAGAGCTCTCCAGCCTGGCGCACAAAATGCGCGACTTTTTCGACCCGGACGCCCTCTTCCTCCTGGTAAAAACGCGCGGCGGGGTGCAGATGATCGCCCGCTCGAACAGCGACCAGATCGATGTGGCCAACATCGTCGCCCATTTTGGCGGCGGGGGACACGAACGGGCCGCTGCCGGCCTGATCCGCGGCCGGGAGCTGGAAAATGTAGCCACTGAGCTGATCGGCATCCTGCCCGAACACGTCCGCCCTGCCATCACCGTCGCCCAGTTGATGTCCCGCGGACCGCAGGTGCTCTCTCCCGACACCACCGTCGAAGAAGCAGCGCAGCGGATGCGCCGCTATGGCCATGAGGGCTACCCGGTCGTTTCAGATGGAAAGGTGATCGGCCTGCTGACCCGCCGGGCGGTCGACCGGGCGCTTTCGCATAAGTTGAATCTCCCGGTCACCAGCCTGATGGACGCCGGCGAAGTGGTCGTGCGCCCGGACGACTCGATCGAACACCTGCAGCGCGTGATGACCGACAGCGGGTGGGGGCAGGTGCCGGTGGTCCACCCGGAGAGCGGCGAGGTGATCGGCATCGTCACCCGCACCGACCTGCTCAAGACGCTGGCGCCGCGTGCTCCCACCCCCGGCCGCCAGAATCTGGCCAGCCGCATCCGGGCCGCGCTCCCATCTCACCGCCTTGCCCTGCTGCAGGCTATAGCGGAAGAAGCCACACGCCAGCAAACCGCACTGTTCATCGTCGGGGGCTTTGTGCGCGACCTGCTGCTCGATAAACCCAGCCTGGATTTCGATCTGGTAGTCGAAGGCGATGCCCCTGCACTGGCGCGCGGATTGGCTGAACGTTTTGGCGGCCGGGTCACAACGCACGCGCGCTTCGGCACAGCCAAATGGCATCTGCCGGCTGAGATTCACATCGAAGATCAGGTTATACGCCTGTGCGACGCAGCGCAGCCAGAAGAACCCGAGCAGGCCCCTGCGGCCGGGAGCAGGCTGGTGACCGACTGCGGCCTGCGCACGATTGACCTGATCAGCGCCCGCACAGAGTTCTACCGCTATCCCACCGCTCTGCCGACGGTGGAACGCGGCAGCATTAAACTGGACCTCCACCGGCGAGATTTCACCATTAACACCCTGGCAATCCGTCTGGACGGCAGCCATTATGGAGACCTGCACGACTACTGGGGCGGGCTGAATGATCTGCGCCACGGCCTGGTGCGGGTGCTGCATTCACTTTCCTTCGTGGACGATCCGACACGCATGCTGCGTGCGGTACGCTTTGAGCAGCGCTTCGATTTTCAGATTGAAAAGCGCACCCTGGAGTTGCTCCTGGAAGCCCGCCCCCTGTTGAACAGAGTGTCCGGCGATCGCATACGGCACGAGCTGAACCACATCCTGGCCGAGCAGCGCGCAGCGCAAATTCTCACCCGCCTGAATGAGCTGGGGCTGCTGGCTGCGATCCACCCCCAGCTTACGTGGGATCACTGGCTGCAGTCGCGCTTCGAAGTCCTGTCCGCCAAGCAGCCAGACCCGGACTGGGAACTCGGCGAATACAAAGGCAGCCTGAAACAGGATCTGGCGTATGGGCTCTGGCTTCTGCGCCATTCCGAGGAGGATGCGCAGCAAATCTGTGCGCGCCTTAAAATGCCCGTCGATCTGACCAGCGCTGTGAGCGCCGCCTGTGCTCTGTGGCGTGATCTGCCGCAGCTCGCCGAATCAGCTCCTTCGGAAGTGGTGAAGCGTCTGGAAGACGTCCCCGCTCTTTCCCGCTTCGTGGTGTATCTGGCCACTTCCGACATTCACCTGCGCAAGCTGCTGCAAACCTTCACCACCCAATGGCGGAAGATCACCCCAACTGTAAACGGAAACGATTTGAAAAAACTGGGCCTGCCTCCCGGGCCGGCATACCGGGAAATCCTGGAGAGGCTGCGCAGCGGCTGGTTGAACGGAGAGATCAATTCCGTTGAAGAGGAGCAGGCACTGCTGCAGGAGCTGATCGCCCGGTACCAGCCGGAGAAACAGGACGAACACCGTGGAACATGAACCCCAGCAAGGGTATCCCAGCTCCGATACGGCTCCAGACAGCCTGCTGCAGCGGGTAACTATCCGCCATCTGCGCGAGGAAGACCTGCCGGGGCTCGAATGGGATGGCGAGTTTATCCATTTCCGCCGCCTGTATCGCGAAATCTACGAAAGCACCCGCCGGGGGAATGCCATCATGTGGGTGGCGTTTCTGGATGGTGTAGGGGTAATCGGCCAGTTGTTTGTGCAGTTGAACAGCGCCCGGCACGAGCTGGCCAATGGAGAAAGCCGGGCTTATATTTACGGCTTTCGCATCCGCCAGAACTACCGCCGCATGGGCCTGGGAACGCGCATCATGGCGGCCGCCGAGCGCGAACTGGCCCAGCGCGGTTTCAAATGGGTCACCCTGAACGTAAGCAGAGAAAATGAAGAAGCAATTCGCCTGTACCGGCGCTACGGCTACCGGATCGTTGCCCGGGAGGCTGGCCGCTGGTCCTATATCGACCACCTGGGAAAACGCCGCGAAGTACACGAGCCATCATGGCGAATGGAAAAAAAACTTGACCCTTCAGGGTGAAACCATTAATTTTATATTGCTGAACATTAACTTTCAGACCTTGCGCGAGGCTGCAATCCATGTTAAAATTCTTTTTGCCCGGCCAGCGTTGGCCGGGGTAGCGTTCCGTCGAAAAGTGGGCAGCCCCCACTTTTTTACTTATAAGAGGTATCCGTAAGAACTCCAGGTGGAGACAGTGAAGGAATGAAGAACGAGTTTACTCTGGCCTTCAACGAAGTACTGGAAGACAAGCAGCTGCCCAAAGAAGTCATCATGGAAGCGCTGGAAGCCGCTATGGTTTCCGCTTACCGCCGGGCAGTGAATGCGTCCAATGCGCAGCACGTTGAAGCCAAAATTGATCCGGAATCTGGCCGTGTCGTGATCTACGCCGAGAAAGAGGTGGTGGAGACTGTTCAGGATCCGCGCACCGAGGTCTCTCTGCGCGAAGCGCAGAAAGTGGATCCCGAGGCGGAAATTGGCAGCATGGTCGTGGTGGAGACCACCCCCCGCAACTTCGGACGGGTGGCTGCCCAGACCGCGCGCCAGGTGATCCAGCAGCGCATTCGTGAGGCAGAGCGGGATGCCCAGTTTAACCACTACAGCAAGCAGCTGGGCGAGATCGTCAGCGGTGTGGTGCAGGCCGTCAACTCTCAGGGCGTGACCCTGGGGCTTGACATGAAGGCCGAAGGCATCATGCCGCGCAACCAGCAGATCCAGGGAGAGCGCTTCCGGGTGCACGACCGGGTGCGCGCCCTGCTGCTCGAGGTAAAAATTACCACCCGCGGCCCGCAAATTATTCTTTCGCGCGCACACCGCAACTTCTTGCGCCGCCTGCTGGAGAACGAAGTACCTGAAATCTATCACGGCATGGTCGAAATTCGCTCCATCGCACGCGAACCCGGCCAGCGCTCCAAGGTGGCTGTCGCCGCGCTGCAGCCGGGCGTCGACCCGGTTGGCGCCTGTGTGGGTATTCGCGGCGTCCGCATCCAGGCCATCGTCCGTGAGCTCAACGATGAGAAAATTGACGTCATCGAATGGAGCCCAGATCCGGCCGTCTACATCGCCAAAGCGCTCAGCCCGGCCCGTGTTTCCGGTGTATACCTGAACGAACACGGCAAGGGGATCAAGACGGCCACAGTCGTGGTGCCTGAAGACCAGCTCAGCCTGGCAATCGGCCGCGACGGGCAGAACGCCCGCCTGGCAGCCAAACTGACCGGCTGGCGCATCGATATCAAAAGCCTGCCCGAAGCAGCGACCGACGCCCTCTACCGCGTGCAGAACGATCCGTCGTATGCAGCGATCGCTGAAGAAGAAGCTGAGCTGCTGCCGCAGCTGGAAGCCATTCTGGCCAAGAAAGCTGAAGGCCGCCCGGTAACTCCGGAAGAGTACCAGGTGATGACCCATTTTGTGGACCGCGTTGAGCGCGGGCTGCTGAGCCAGCGGCAGGCCGAAAAACAGGCCGAACAGGAGCGCCAGCGCATTGCCCAGGCCAATGTTCCTGCAGCAGCCTTCGACATCCCGCTCGAAGAATTTGAGGTTTCCGACCGGGTCTACGCTGTCATCAGTGAAGCCGGCCTGCAGAGCGTGGGCGAGCTGATGGTCCAGATGCGCACCGACCCCGATTCCATCCTGAAGCTGAGCGGAATGGGGCCGAAGGGCATGAAGGAACTCGAAGAAGCCCTCGACCGGTTGGAACAGACCCTGCGCGAGCAGGAGGCCCAGCCGGCTGAAGAAGCCCCCGCTGAGGTGGAAACCGCCGCCGAACCGGCAGCAGAAGCTGTGGCCGAAACGGCTCCGGTCGAAGAAGAAGCCGTCGAAGAGACCACCGAACCGGTAGAGGTGACGGAAGAAGCGCCCGAAGAGGTTATTGAAGCCAGCGCTGAGCCAGTCGACGAAGAGGCTGCCGGGCCCGCGGCCGCTGCCGAGACAGAGACCATGGAAGAGCAGGCCGACCTGCTGGATGAAATCTTCTCCCTTCCCCCGGAGGCGATCGGTTTCGATGAGTTTATCGATGAAGAAGAGGAAGAAACCGATACTCGCAAGCCGAAGAAGAAGGGAAAGAAAAAGAAGAAGTACGTCGAGATGGAGTACGATCCCGATCAGGACATCATGGTTGTGAAGAAGAAGCGCAAACGTGGTGACGATTGGGATGAAAGTTGGGATTTGTAGGTTTTCGTGAGTAAGCCTATCCGGTGTTTTCCTGGTCGGGGTGGCATTTCAGGTTTAGCTGCCATCCCGACCGGCATCCGGAAGGTACCGAGGAAATCCTAGAAGTTCTGGCTCTAGAGATAATTGGGTGCCGAAAAAAACTGTACGACGTAAACATGTGCCCCAGCGCACCTGCGTAGGCTGTCGCAGCGTTCTACCCAAACGCTCGCTAATTCGCATTGTGCGCACCCCGGAAGCAGTCCTGATTGACCCAACAGGCAAAATGGCTGGTCGTGGGGCTTACCTGCACGACCGCCGGGAATGTTGGGAACGTGGGCTAAAGGGAGCGCTTGCGCACGCCTTGAAGACTGAGCTGTCTGCGGAAGACCGCCAGCGCCTGACAGACTTCATGGCCAACCTGCCGGAAGCAAGCCGCGCGGAGGAGGAAATCTCCAATGCATAGGCGCTTCCCGGTGCACCCGATAAAGAAAATGACTTTCCTTTACCGGGTACAGACGAAATGCTCAAGCGGCTTTCTGAAATGATGTAGCGGTTAGCAGTCTATTCCGCTCGCGGGGCACATGCAGTATTCGGGAAATTAATGAAGGAGGTGCCGAATGAGCGAGAATGGACAAACTCGAACCATAGAACTCCCGGGAACGATTACCGTCCGGGACCTGGCAAAAACGATGGACGCCAGCCCCATCGAAATTATCAAGACACTGATGGCCAATGGGGTAATGGCGAACATTAACCAGCAGATCGATTTTGACACAGCCGCCATCGTGGCCGCTGAGATGGGTTACGAGGTCACCCTCGAAACACCAGAAGCGGATGAGGAAGAAGATCAAGGGGAAATACCTCTGTGGCGGCGCGTGATTGAAGAAGAAGACCCGGCTGAACTGGAAACCCGGCCCCCCGTTGTTACCATTCTGGGGCATGTCGACCACGGCAAAACCACCTTGCTCGACGCCATCCGCCATACCAACGTGGCTGGTGGAGAGGCCGGTGGAATCACGCAGCACATCGGGGCCTACCAGGCGGAACACAACGGTCGTACGATCACCTTCCTGGACACGCCCGGCCACGCTGCCTTCACCGCCATGCGCGCACGCGGCGCACAGGGCGCCGACCTGGTGATCCTGGTGGTTGCCGCTGATGACGGCGTGATGCCGCAAACGAAAGAAGCTGCAGCCCACGCCAGAGCGGCAAAGGTGCCGATCATCGTGGCCATGAACAAGATCGACCGGTCCGGCGCCGATCCTGACCGCGTGAAACAGCAGCTTGCCGAGATAGGCCTGGTACCGGATGAGTGGGACGGCGACACCATTGTCGTTCCAATTTCCGCCAAGCAGAAGCAGGGGCTGGATGACCTCCTGGAGGCGATCGTGCTGGTCGCCGAAGGGCTCAACATTCGCGCCAACCCGCGCGGGAGATGTATCGGTACAGTGATCGAAGCGGAACGAGACCGGGCAAGAGGCGTGGTGGCCACCCTGCTGGTGCAGAACGGAACCCTGAATGTGGGCGATGTCGTGCTGGTTGGCAACACTTATGGCCGCCTGCGGGCGATGTTTGACTTCCGCGGGCGCAAGATCCGCAAGGCCGGCCCGTCTACTCCGGTTTCGGTCATGGGCCTTAACGATGTGCCTCAGGCCGGTGACCTCTTCCAGGTCGTCTCCTCGGAGCGCGAGGCGCGCGAGAAAATTGAGGCCCGTATCCAGGCCCAGCAGAACGCCCCGGCTGCAGCGAAATCCGTAACCAGCCTGGAGCAGTTATTCGACCGCTTCCAGGCCGGCGAGGTGCGCGAACTGCGGCTGATCATCCGTGCAGATGTCCAGGGTTCCCTCGAGCCAATCATCAACTCGCTCAATGAAATGAGCGAGGGCGATATCAAGATCAACATCCTGCACGCCGAAACAGGCAACATCGGCGAGAGCGATATCATGCTGGCCTCCGCTTCGGACGCCATCGTGATCGGCTTTAACGTCCAGGCCGACAGCGCCGCCCGCCGCCTTGCTGAAGCGGAAGGTGTCTCGATCCGTCTGTATGATATTATTTACAGGCTGACTGAGGACATCGAAAAAGCGCTCAAAGGCATGCTGGAGCCTGAAGAAAAAGAGACCGTGATCGGGCACGCTGAGGTGCGGCAGATCTTCCACATCAAGAAGGTCGGCAATGTCGCCGGCTGCCGTGTGGTGGACGGAGAGGTGCGCCGCAACGCTCGCATCCGTGTCCTTCGCGGTGGACAGTCTGTTTTTGAAGGCAGCGTGGCTTCGCTGAAGCACGAACAGGACGATGTGCGCGAGGTGCGCGCCGGCTTCGAATGCGGCCTCAGCATCAAGGGCTTCGATGCTTTCCAGATCGGTGATATCCTGGAAAGCTACACGGTGGAAAAAGTGGCGGTAGCTTAACGCCAGATCAAACGAATACGCAAACTGGAGGAAGAGTTTTACAGTGGTTTCCAAGACGCGGATGCAGCGTGTTGCTGAGCGGATACGGGAAGAACTCTCTGAGATGCTGGTTCAGGAGATCGCCGATCCGCGCCTTGCGGGCATCTCCGTGACTGATGTCACGGTAGACCGCGAACTGGCCTACGCTAAAATATATATCTCCGCGATCGAAGGCTACGAACGCTGGAAAGAAATCCAGGAAGGCTTGAAAAGCGCCCAGGGATTCATCCGCCGGGAACTTGCTCAGCGCATCGAGCTGCGCACCTTCCCGCAGCTGCGCTTCATCTGGGATCCGACATTCGAACGGGCAGAAAAAGTGGAACGCCTGTTTGCCCAGCTCGAAGCTGAACGCAGGGCCCGGGGTGAATCTGCTGGCGAGGAGCATGCGGAAGACGCCGGAAAGGGCGCCCCCGAGGACAATGAGTGATTTGAACATCGAAAAGCTCAGGGAGAAAATTCTCGCCGCCCAGCGTATTCTGGTGCTCTCTCACATCCGCCCCGATGGAGACGCGATTGGTTCTATCCTTGGCCTGGGGCTCGCGCTCCAGGCCGGGGGTAAACAGGTCCAGATGGTTTCAGCGGACGGCGTACCGCCCACATTCCGGCACCTTGAAGGACACGATCAGATCGTAAACCGCCCGCAGGGCGATTTCGATCTGATCTGTGTCGTAGACTGCTCGGACTTAAACAGAACTGGCGAAGTTCTCAAAAACGGAACACAACCCGATATAAACATCGACCATCACGCGACCAATTTATATTTTGCGCGCCTCAACCTGGTGGACCCGCAGGCCGTAGCGACCACCGAGATCCTGGCCCGGATCATTCCGGCCCTGGATCTACCGGTGACGCGGGCGGTCGCGGACGCGCTGCTTACCGGCCTGGTGACCGATACGCTGGGGTTTCGCACCGGGAATATGCGCCCGGAGGCGCTGCGCACGGCTGCCAGCCTGATGGAAAAAGGGGCTAATCTCCCCGAACTGTACCGCCTGTCCCTCGCCAGCCGCTCTTTTGAAGCGACACGCCTGTGGGCCTTCGGTCTCAGCAGAATGCAGCGCGAGGACGGGCTGATCTGGACCAGCCTGACGCGGGCCGACCGCGAGGCGGCCGGTTATCCGGGCAGGGACGACGCCGACCTGATCAATGTGCTCTCATCCATCCAGGACGCCGATGTTTATATCATATTCGTCGAGCAGCCCAATGAGCACGTCAAGGTGAGCTGGCGCTCGCGCCCTGGAATCGATATCTCCCCCATCGCCGTCCATTTTGGGGGAGGTGGCCATCCATCTGCATCGGGAGCGGATATTGCAGGCTCGCTCGAAGATATCCAGCAGCAGGTGCTTTCGGTCACGCGGCAGTATTTAAACACGCAAATCTCTATCGAAAACACACCGGCAAAATAGTTTTGCCGAACAAAGCCCATCAAGAACGGGACGGATAAGGAACATGGAACGAGATGAAATAAAAAATGTAGTATCAGGGGTACTCGTCGTGGACAAACCGGTGGGGCTGACCTCCCACGATGTCGTCCAGATTATCCGGCGAGGAACCGGAATCCGCAGAGCAGGTCACACAGGAACATTGGATCCGCGTGCCTCGGGCGTTCTGGTCATTTTGATCGGGCCCGCTGTGCGCCTCAGCGAATATGTTTCTGCTTCTGATAAACGCTACCAGGCCACCATCCGCCTGGGAAGTTCGACCGACACGTACGATTCTGAGGGCAGGATTACCAGCACCGCAGATATCGGCGACATTACCGAAGAAAAATTTAACGAGATCTTGCAGCAGTTTGTCGGCGAGATGGAGCAGGTACCTCCTCCCTATTCGGCCGTTAAAGTAAAAGGCAAGAAGGCTTACGAGATGGCTCGCCACGGCCAGGAGGTGGATCTCGAACCGCGCACCGTGCAGGTATACAGCCTGGAAGTGCTCGAGTGGGCGCCGCCGGAGGCGGTGATTGATGTCTACTGCTCGTCGGGCACCTATGTCCGCTCGCTGGCCCACGACCTGGGGAAGGAGCTCGGGACTGGAGCGCACCTGATCGGTCTGCGTAGAACCAAGAGCGGCCGCTTCACCCTGCGCGACGCCGTTCCGCTGCGCCGTCTGCAGGAAGCTTTCGACGCCGGCAACTGGTACCGCTACCTCATCCCCGCCGCAGAAGCGCTTTCCGACTGGCCCATGGTTGAGCTGGACGCCGATGCCGTGGAGCTCATCCGCCACGGCCACCGTGTTCCGGCAGCCGAAGGGCAGACCGGTTGGGCGCGAGGCGTCAGCCAGCAGGGCGACCTGGTTGCACTGCTGGAAGTCGATGAAGAAAGCGGCGAATGGCAGCCGCGTAAAGTCTTTTTCCAGTCCTGATTTCTGAGCGCCTCTCCGCTTACCGCTTCAGGTTATGTTCCATTACTGGTCACTGGATAGTGTTTACCTTACCGGTTCCTGGTTGACGATCGGTTCATTTGACGGAGTTCATCTGGGGCACCAGATGCTGGTCAGGGAGATGGTTGAAGGCGCACATGCCGCAGGCAAGCCGGCGGTTGTGCTCACCTTTTATCCTCACCCGTCTGAAGTCCTGGGCAAACGCAAGGTTCCGGGGTACCTCACCGCTCCGGAAATAAGAGCCGCCCTGCTTCATAAACTGGGTGTGGATTATGTCGTGACCCATCCTTTTAATCTCCAGGTCGCAGCAACCGAAGCGCAGGATTTTATGCGCTGGGTCCACCAGCACCTTCAACTCGAAAAACTATGGGTCGGTTACGACTTCGCACTGGGAAAAGACCGCAAAGGTAATCCGGAAACACTGAAGCAAATTGGCAGCGAGCTGGGTTATGAGGTAGAAGTTATCTCCGCCCGGCAGGCGGCTGGGGAGATCATTTCATCCAGCCGGATTCGCGCCGCCCTGGCTGCCGGAGATGCCCTCCTCGCAGCAGAGCTGCTCGGACGGCCGTACAGCTTTGAGGGGCGTGTGATCCATGGAGACGGCAGGGGCAAAACGATCGGTGTCCCCACCGCCAACCTGGATATCTGGAGCGGCCAGGTGCTGCCGAAACCCGGCGTGTATGCCTGCCATGTGAAGGTTGGAGGCCAGACCTGGGGAGCGGTGACCAATGTTGGCTACCGCCCCACCTTTGATAACCAGCCGGCCACCCCGCGTGTAGAAGCTCATCTGCTCGACTTTAACAGCGAAATCTACGGCCAGCAGGTGGAAATTGCGTTCCTGCGCTTCTTACGCAGCGAACAGCGCTTCGCCAGCGTCGAGGCGCTGGTGGAACAGATTCAGGCGGATATCCAGCTCGGACGCGCACTGCTGCAGCAGTCCTGAAGCAGACCTACTTTGAAGGCACCGTCTCCAGAACTGCGAGCATCACTTTCTGCGTTAAAAAAGTGATCAGGCTGACGCTGATGATGATCCACGGTATCCAGAGGATCGAACTCAGCACAGCGATCAAAATAAAAAGCACAATCAAGCCCAGGCTAAGCCCTGGGCTTTTGATATACAGTACCACGCTGTTTCGAACCGCTACGAGCATACGGCGGTCGACCTGTTCGAGGAGCAGTGGAAAGGTGTAGAGCTGCAGCAGCAGCCACAGGATCACCAGCCAGATGACACCACCGCGCACCAGCGTGGTCCAGTCCCCTTCGAAGCCGCCGTAAAAAATGAAATTCGCCGCCAGGACAACAAGCACGAACAGATTAACCAGCGCCCAGCGCCAGCCCAGCCAGAAATGTTTGCGGAATCCTTCAAAAAATATCCGCCACGAAAAGGATCCATGGTGGGCGAGATGGTTGGTGCTGAAGTACAGCCCGGCGGCCGCAGCCGGCGCGGTGACCAGCGGCAGCGTAACCAGAAACCACAGCACATTGATTAACATCAGGCTGTAGAAATTGTCGTACGCTTCAACGAGAGCTTCCCACAAAATAAGGCGTAAATTCATCCCTGCTTCCCTGGTGGTGCGAAGATGCCCAAATTATACTGAAGAACACAGAAAATCCCCGCCGGTAAACCCTGCCGGCCTCGGGGTATAATTCGGCAAATGCAGGCGAAACAACCACCGTGAGGAGGCGCAGGGATGAGACCGTATCTGGACTTAATGCAGCATATACTGGATCACGGGGTAGAGAAAATGGACCGCACCGGCACCGGAACCCGCTCGGTGTTCGGCTACCAGATGCGCTTCGACCTGCGGGAGGGGTTTCCCTTAGTTACCACCAAAAAACTGCATCTCAAATCCATTATCTACGAACTGCTCTGGTTTTTACGGGGAGACACCAATATTGGCTACCTGCAGAAGCACGGGGTAAGCATCTGGAACGAGTGGGCTGATGAGAACGGCGATCTGGGTCCGGTTTACGGCCGCCAGTGGCGCTCCTGGCGCACTGCGGATGGGGGTACGGTTGACCAGATCGCCCAGGTGGTTGAAATGATCAAAAAGAACCCCGATTCCCGCCGTCTGATCGTCAGCGCCTGGAACGTGGGCGAGATCGAGCAGATGGCTCTGCCGCCCTGTCATGTGCTCTTCCAGTTCTATGTGGCTGAAGGACGCCTGTCCTGCCAGCTCTACCAGCGCTCCGCCGATGTTTTCCTGGGTGTGCCGTTCAACATCGCCTCATATGCCCTGCTCACCCATATGATGGCTCATGTCTGCGGGCTTGAGCCCGGCGAGTTTATCCACACCCTGGGCGATGCGCACCTTTACAACAACCATCTGGAGCAGGCCCGCCTGCAGTGCACGCGCACACCCTACCCGCCGCCCCAGCTGCGCCTCAATCCAGAGGTGAAATCGATATTCGATTTCCAGTACGAAGATATCGAGCTGCTCAACTACCAGGCCCACCCGCACATCAAAGCACCGGTCGCTGTGTGAACGATGCTCATCTCAATCATCGCAGCCGTTGATGAACATGGAGGGATCGGGTGGCAGGGCAGCCTGCCGTGGCGCCTTTCTGCCGATCTGAAGCGCTTTAAATCGCTGACCATGGGACACCATATCCTCATGGGGCGCAAAACCTACGAGTCCATCGGGCGGGTGCTTCCCGGCCGCACGACGGTGATCATCACGCGCAGCCCGGCCTACCGGCCTGCTGAGTGCAGCCCGCCGCACTGTTATGTGGTCGGATCTATCGAAGCCGCCCTCGAGCTGGCACGTGCGAACGGAGAAACAGAAGCCTTCATCATCGGTGGAGGAGAAATTTTTGCGAAAGTACTCCCGCTGGCTGACCGCCTGTATCTGACCAGCGTGCACGTCACCCGGCCGGCGGATGTGTTTTTCCCCGAGTGGGATGAAGAGAACTGGCGTGAGGTTGAGCGGGTGATGCAGACAGCCGACGAGCAGAACGAATATCCGTTTACTTTCCGGCTGCTGGAACGGGTGCGTTGAACGCCTTTCGTTCTGAATGAGGGCTTGACAATCACGGCGCCCTTCCATATAATCAGACCAATCGAATCGTGAAATACTGTGAAGAGGACGAGTACTCGTCGAAACGGCGTTACAGAGAGTGAGAGCAAGGTGAGAGTCTCACACGTACGCCGGCGGGGAATGGACCTCGGAGTAGCAGGGCGAAACTGGTGCAGTACACCACCGGGAGTAGCCTGAGCCGGAGCTGCCACCGTTATCAGGGCAAAAGGTATCCTCCATTTACGAAATGGAGCGTACCTGCAGAGTGAGGCTGGCATTTACCTTCCCGTCGCATCACCGGCGGGTTTTTCGTTTACTGGACCTGAATCGATGCCAGCCTAAGCGGGGTGGCACCGCGGACCGGATGCAGAAAGCATCAACAGCGTTCGTCCCTGAGATTGGATGAACGCGTTTTTGTTTAAATTGCTCCTTTTCGTTCTGGCGAGCTCGCCGGAAACGACGAAGAGATGAAATGCAGGAGGTGATTATGACAGATAAAAAAGGGCGCATCCTTACCGGACACCGGGTCACCGGACCGCGTCACATCGGTCACCTGGTCGGCACGCTGGAAAACTGGCGCCAGCTGCAGGATATTTACGACTGCTATTTTCTCATCGCCGATCTGCATGTGCTGACGACCGATTACGAGCACCCGGAGAGAATCCAGAACAACATCCTGGAAGTGCTCGCAGATTGGATAGCCTCTGGAATTGACCCCCAGAAATCTGTCATCGTGCAGCAGTCGAGGGTGCCCGCCCATGCGCAGCTCTCTCTGCTGTTCAGCATGCTGGTCACTGTGGCACGTCTCAACCGTGTGCCCACCTATAAAGAGCAAACCCAGCAGTTGAACCTTACCCCCTCTCTGGGCCTGCTGACCTACCCGGTGCTGCAGGCTGCAGATATCCTGATCTACAAAGCGGACGTGGTTCCCGTAGGTGAAGATCAGCTTCCCCATATTGAGCTGACCCGCGAGATCGCCCGGCGCTTCAACCAGCTCTATGGAGAGACTTTTCCGGAGCCCGAAGGGCTGCTCTCCACCACCCCGCGTCTGCCCGGAACGGACAACCGCACCATGCACAGCTCGTACGGGAACACCATCCTGCTCAAGGACAGCCCGGAAGAGACCACCCGTAAGGTCATGAACATGTACACCGATCCGACTCGTATCCACGCCACCGATCCCGGGCATGTGGAAGGGAATCCCGTATTTGCCTACCACGATATCTTCAATCCGGATAAGGCCCAGGTGGAGGAGTTCAAAGAGCGCTACCGTCAGGGAAGGATCGGCGATGTGGAGGTCAAGCGCCGGCTGGCGGAAGCGTTGAACGAATACCTGGCGCCTATCCGGCAGAAGCGTGCTGAACTGATCGCCCATCCGGACGATCTGAGGGACATCCTGCACGAAGGTACAGAACGCGTCCGTCCCCTGGCGGAAGAAACCCTTGCCGAAGTCATGACCCGCATGGGGCTGCTTGCCAGTGAAAAACTCACCAGCCAGAGATAACGAAGATAACAAAAAGGAGGAGGTTTACACCATGACCGACCAGACTCGTTTTCTACTCAGTGAAGCGGACATCCCCCGCGAATGGTACAACATCAACGCCGACAGCCCCGTACCGCCGGCGCCGGTGCTCCACCCGCAGACCAGAGAACCGGTGACTCCCGATTTCCTGTCGGTGATCTTTCCGATGGAAATCATCCTGCAGGAGGTCAGCACAGAACGCTTCATTCCGATCCCGGATGAGGTGCGTGAAATTTACAAGCTCTGGCGGCCGACGCCCCTGATTCGCGCCCACCGGCTGGAAAAAGCCCTGGGAACCCCGGCGCACATATACTACAAAAACGAAGGCGTATCCCCGGTCGGCAGCCACAAGCCCAACACCGCTGTCGCCCAGGCCTTCTACAACAAAGCAGCCGGCGTAAAGGCACTGACCACTGAAACAGGCGCCGGCCAGTGGGGCTCCGCGCTTTCAATGGCCTGCAACTTCTTCGACCTGGACCTGGAAGTTTACATGGTCAAGGTCTCTTACCAGCAGAAACCCTACCGCCGCATGCTGATGGAGACCTTTGGCGCCCAGGTTTTTGCCAGCCCCACAGACCGCACCCAGTTTGGTCGATCCATCCTGGCAGAAAACCCGGACAGCCCCGGCTCTCTGGGGATCGCCATCTCAGAAGCGGTGGAAATGGCTGCAACCTCGAACGGCAGGAAGAAGTACAGCCTGGGCTCGGTGCTCAACCATGTTCTCACGCACCAGACCGTGATCGGCGAAGAAGCGCTGAAGCAGATGGATATGGCGGGTGAATACCCGGATGTTGTCATCGGCTGCGTCGGCGGGGGCTCCAACTTTGCCGGTATTGCTTACCCGTTCCTCCGTCAGAACCTGCGCGAGGGACAGCGCACGCGCCTGGTCGCCGTCGAACCACAGGCAGCCCCTTCGCTGACCCGGGGCGTTTACACCTTTGATTACGGCGACACCGCCAAGATGGCCCCCATCGTCAAGATGCACACCCTGGGGCATGATTTCGTACCCCCGCCTATCCACGCAGGCGGTCTGCGCTATCACGGCATGGCCCCCAGCCTGTGCGCCCTGTACGACGCCGGTTATCTTGAAGCGGTAGCCGTGCCGCAGAAGGAAACCTTCGCCGCGGCGGTCCAGTTCGCCCGCACCGAGGGGATCATCCCAGCCCCAGAGAGCGCGCATGCCATTCGGGCGGCCATTGATGAGGCGCTGGATGCACGTGAAAAGGGAGAAAAGCGGGTCATCCTGTTCAATCTGTCGGGCCACGGCAACTTCGACATGATGGCGTATCAGGCTTATTTCAGCGGACAGCTTGAGAACTACACCATTCCGCAGGAGAAGCTTGAACAGTCCCTGAAGGACCTGCCGCAGGTAGCTGTGCCCGGCTAACGCACTCCAGAACCGGCAGAATTTCGTTAAAAATCAGACAGCCTCCCACTCCAACATCGAGTGGGAGACTGCGCGTTACAACTCTTTAGAGGAGGCTATGCGATCCTGCGCTTATCCAGATGGCTCAACCGTTTCCGTAGCGGTATCCATACTGTCCTCTGGAGCAGTGGTCCCAGGGGCGAAGAGATTGTTCCAGAAGTCCTGGATTCCCCGATCCCAGCCGGTCTCTGTCGTGGCCATCAGCTCATCGATGGAGACGGTGGGAACGCCTTCAAGCCGGGTGACATCGGTGGGAAGCTGCAGTACGCCTTCTTCGGCGCCCTCATTGAGGATGTTCACCGGGACAGGCAGCAGATCGCCGCCCAGATCCAGCTCACCACCCGAGAGCAGCAGATAGAGGATTCTGCCGTCTTCGACATCGATTATCACGTCTTCAACAGCGCCCAGGTCCTCGCCGTTGATTCCCTGCACGCTGGTGCCCATCAGCTCAGACGCCAGGAAAGCCCGTTCGAGCGTACCGCCAGGGATCTCACCTTCCGTACCTGCGGCTCCAGGGGTCCCTTCATCCATGCCGGTCGTGCCGGTGGGTTCGGGGGTCTCGATGGCTTCGGTCATCACCGGTTCGGTAGCGGCGGGCGTACCGTCAACACTTTCAACGCTTTCCGTAACCATGGCAGTGCCCAGATCCCCTGCGCCGGACGTCTGGCCTTCCCAGTAAGCGCTCAGTTCGTCATCCCAGGTTTCATCTTCGAGATCAATGCTCGCAAGGTCAACCTCAGGGACTTCATTAAAAGCTTCCTGCGGCACGTTTACCACCACACAGGCAGCCGCATCGCCGGTGGTCATATCTGGCCGGCTGATCTCTACCTCGTCCCAGGGGATGAGGATATCGCGTTCACCAATCCCCAGGAGACCGCCTGCACCAGCAACCAGGTAGGTCACCTGACCCTTACCAATCGAGCTGGTGGTCGTGCCGGTCATGTCAGCGCTGTCCTGGCTGAAGTCCAGCACCAGGTCATTGACGCTGGCAAGCTGCTGGTCGCTGGTATCACAGATGTCGAACTCGAGCAAATTCGACACCAGAGCAGGGTTCAAACCACCCGTGCCGGGCACACTCTCTGGCTCCGTCGCCACCGGTTCCGTTATAACCGGCTCGGTGGCCAGGGGTTCAGTCTCCACCGGTTCGGTTAACGCCGGTTCGGTCGGGACAGTCAGCGTCTCTTCGGGCGTCTCCAGAAAATCAGTACCCGGGAGAACTGTCCCGCCTGCGCCAGGGGTTCCGCCTTCTTCTCCTCCGGGAGCACAGGCGGCCAGTGCCAGCGTGAACACCGCCAGCAGTGACAGGAAAGTTACGAGTTTCTTGCGCATACCGATCTCTCTCCTTTTCATATCTTCTCTCCATCAACTACCGATAAAAGTTGTCCCCTGAAAGGGATCGGGATTTGTCTCGTCTCGTGCAGCACACAAAGCGGACAACTCCCAGACGCATATAACTATATAGATGTCAGGAGGCGAATTCAATGGGGAACCTTCCCAAATCCCTAAGGGATATCCCCCTTTTTCCGCTTAAGGGATTTCCCTACCCCCACGGCTTTGGAGTAGAATTTCCGTATATTCTGGCATCAGCGCTGGCTGCAGGGTGTGCAGCCCATCATTGAACAGCTGCGGCCGGAAGCAGGAGGCATATTGAATGACGGTTGACAGCGATCAGGATATCAAAGGCTTGAAACGCATCGGCAGGATTGTCGCCCTGGTGCTGCAGGAGATGAAAAAACACGTCCGCCCGGGCATCAGCACTCGCGAGCTGGATGAAATTGGCGCCCAATTCCTGCAGCAGTACGGTGCACGCTCGGCGCCGGTTCTGGTGTACGGATTCCCCGGGACCACCTGCATCAGCATCAATGACGAGGCCGCCCACGGCATCCCCGGGGAGCGCGTGATTCAACCCGGCGATCTGGTGAACATCGATATTTCCGCTGAACTGGACGGCTATTTTGCCGATACTGCGGAGACCATCCCGGTTCCTCCGGTCGGGCGTGTGCAGCAGAAGCTGTGCCGCAGCACAAAAAACGCCATGCTCAGAGCGATTGCCGCGGTAAAGGCCGGCCTGCCGCTGAACGTGATCGGAAAAGCCGTCGAGGAAGAGGCCCTGCGCAGCGGGTTTTCCATCCTGCGCGATCTCAACGGCCACGGCGTCGGCCGCAGTATCCACGAAGAGCCGCGCCACGTCCCCAATTACTACAACCGGCTGGACCGCCGCCAGCTGGTCGAGGGGATGGTGATCACCGTCGAGCCGTTCCTGTCCACCGGTGCCAACCATGTGGTCACAGCCGCGGATGGCTGGACACTGCGCACCCCGGACGGCAGCCTCTCCGCTCAATATGAGCATACGATCATCGTGACCCGCGGAAAACCGGTTGTGGTTACTGCCCTCTAACCCGCTGCTGGCATCCGCCGGAAACTTTTTCACCCTCCAGGCGTACATACTGGCAGCAGGATTTGAACGCTTCGCCCGCGATATGAAAGGATTTGCACCTATGGCCGAGGTAATTTACGATCTCAAAGACCAGCTCGATAAAATACAGGCTTCCCTGCTCCCGGGAGAAAAAGTGGAGGCTGTTTTCGATATGAAAGGCAGCGGGACAGGCTTTTTAGGGGTCACCTCGCACCGCATCATTTTTTATGACAAGGTGTTTCTGCGCCGGATGAAAGCTGTTGTCTCGATTCCGTATTCTCGCATCATCAGCCTGGCGGCAGAGGACGAGAGCGGGATCCTCACCGGCAGAGGCTTCTTTGCCAGCAGCAAGCTGATCATCAACACCTGCCGGGGAGACCACGAGTTTGAGTTCCGGGGGGCCGACAAAGCGCACATGGCCCACAATATGATCCTGGCCCACATGGTCGAAACTTAAAACAGCTGCGAGCGGCATACAAGACCGCTCGCAGCTGTTTTTTTATCTATGTACTGACCTCATCACGCCAACACGGACGGGCCAGTTATTCCTCATACCTGCTGCAGGGCTTCCAGAATTTCCCGGCTGTGATCGGCCGGTTTCACGTTCTCAAAGACGCGTGCAATGTTGCCGTCTGGGTCGATGAGGAAAGTCGTGCGCAGCACGCCTTCATACTCCCTGCCCATAAACTTCTTCGGTCCCCATACACCATACATGTCTGCTACGGTATGGCCCTCATCGGCCAGCAGTGTGAAGGGCAGCTGGTACTTCTCCTTAAATTTCGCATGGCTTTTCGGTGTATCGGGGCTGACCCCTAAAATGGTTACACCAGCATCCTGGTAAGCGCTGTAATCATCACGAAACCGGCATGCTTCTGTGGTACAGCCCGGGGTGTCATCCTTCGGATAGAAGTAAAGGACCACCGGTTTACCCCGGTAATCAGACAGTCGGCGCTCCGTTCCTGTTTCATCCTTGAGGGTGAAATCCGGGGCCGGAATTCCAGCTTGAAGCGGCATTGTAATTCCCTCCTTTCGTCACATCATTATTGTATCAGACGACCACATTTCCCATCTGGCTGACATCATAGCCCGGCAGTGCTGCCACGGCTTCACGAAACTCCGGGTCGTGAAGCAGCTCGAGCAGCGGCGCCAGCAGGTCGCTGGAATAGTATTCTACCGGAATAACCAGGTCATATCGTTCCTGAAAGAGGGGCACAAAATCCAGGTCCAGCGCCTGGGCAGCTGCGGCGATTCCCAGGCCGGTGTCTGCCCGCCCCGAGGAGACGGCGGCGGCAACGGCCAGGTGGGTGTACTCTTCGCGTTCGTAACCCCGCACCTGCCGGGGGTCCATTCCCAGCAGGCCCAGGTGATAATCGAGCAGCACACGCGTCCCCGCGCCGCGCTGCCGGTTCACAAAGGTCACATCCGGGCGGACCAGATCCTCGATGGAGCGGATCCCTTTGGGGTTTCCCCGGGGCACCAGCAGCCCCTGCTCTCTCCCCACCAGAGTCACCACCCGCACGGGGGTATCCGGCAGATACTGCCGGATATAGGTCAGGTTGTATTCACCGCTTTCGGGATCCAGCAGATGAGATCCGGCCAGATGCGCCTCACCCCTGCGCAGGGCAACCAGCCCGCCCTGGCTGCCCACATTGGCAGAAGCCAGGCGGCGGCCGTGCACGGCCAGACGCTGCGCCATCAGGTCCAGGGTGATGTCATGCGATCCGATCGCAAAGATCGTGCGCTTGAGGTCTGCCCGCGAGCGGTAAAGGTGCACTTCGACCGGTGCACCTGCTGGGAGGCCCTGCACGCCGGCCGGCAGGATGGCAATTCCATCGGCGCGTACCAGCGAGGTAATCACCCCGGAGCCGCGTGACAGCGGCGCAGCCAGCAGTTTATCGCCCACCTGGCCCACCGCCACCCGCAGATAATCCACATCGCCAGCCGGAGAAGTGACTTTGCGGGTCAGTTGGGCCACAACGGTCTCGTCCTCCTGTTCCGGCAGGCCCAGCCAGCGTGCCAGGAGCGGCTGGACGAAGATCTCCGCCGTCAATGCCGCCGAGACCGGATAGCCCGGGACGCCAATCACCGGTACTTTTCGCTGTGGATCACCATCGCAGGGGGAATGGATCATCCCCAGAATCACCGGGTGGCCAGGACGGACGGCCACGCCGTGCACCAGCAGCTCGCCCAGAGAGGACACCACCCGGGCAGAAAAATCCTCAGATCCGGCGGAGGACCCTGCGTTTAACAGCACCAGGTCATGGTCTCTGGCCGCCTCTGCCACCCGGTCGCGGATCTGTTCAAACACATCCGGGGTGATTGGGAAGCGGTCCGCCTGCCCGCCCCAGCTGATGACCTGGGCTGCCAGCACCAGGCTGTTGTATTCAATGATATCGCCGGGGCGCACCGGCTGCCCGACCGGAACAAGCTCCGTTCCGGTCGGCAGAATGGCTACCCGCGGACGTTTTGCTACACGCACCGTGCTGTGGCCGCAGCCGGCAATCGCTCCCAGGTCCACCGGCCTCAGCTTATGGCCCGCAGGCAGCACCAGCTGGGTGGCAACCATATCCTCTCCGATGGGGCGGATATGGCTCCAGGGCGGCACGGCTGCGCGAATGCGGATGGCTGCCGGGCGGCGTGCCTGGGCACTGATGCCTCCCTGCTCATCCAGCGGCTCCACGTTTTCAATCGGGATCACGGCGTCAGCCCACAGCGGCACCGGATCTCCTGTATCCACATAATAAGCCCATCCGGCTTCTTCCTTTCCGTCCGCAGCGGGGGGTTCCTGCACATCCTGCGCCCCCAGCGGCGGCCGCACTTTAAGGACCACCGGATTGTTCAGTTCAGCATCTTCCGTATCCTCCGCCCGTACGGCAAAACCGTCCATCGCTGAGGCGTGGTAGTGAGGCGACGATATCAGGGCCTGCACCGGTTCGGCCAGCACCCTCCCCAGGGCGTGTTCGTCCAGCGGGATCTCCTCAATCCCCAACACCCCCAGGCGCCCTGCATCCCGGAGGGCCTTTTCCATCCGCTGCTGGGCTTCTTCCAGGGGAATATCGTGTAAATAAACGTCGCTCATTTTGTAAATTCCGTTTTTGGTGGTGGGTCTTTATGCTTTTTCAATAATGCGGAGCAGTGAGACCGCAAATTCTGACGTTTGAGTTCGGTGCATCAGGTGACTGCCGGCGGTGAGGTTAACCGGCGCGTGCGATCCGGTGACCGGCATGACTGAGCACCGCTAAGGCTCTTTCCAGGGTGGCTTCCTTCACCAGCAGATAATCGGTCTCGAATGTGGAAATGGCAAAAATGCTGATCCGGGCCTGGGCCAGCGGCGCCGCCAGTGAAGAGAGCACCCCGGTGAGGGCAAAATCCAGCGGTCCCTGAACCTTAATCGCCCGCCAGCCCCGTTCCGCCTGGACCTGCTGTGGGATCAGCGCCTCGACGCACACAAGGCTCAACTCATCGGCCGTGCGTACAGCAGCGGCGAACGGTGGCGCCAGCGCCCAATCAGGCAGAACCGCATCGGAAGACATGTGACAGATGGCGAAGCGATCCGGCAGTACAGAGAGGGTTAGCGCCATTACTCAAGCAGCTCAACTTCCACAACTTCGCCGGCGCTCACTCCGTTAGCCTCCGGCGGGATGCGCAGCAGGCCGTCGGCGCGCGCGAGCGTGAAAATCAGATTGGATTTTCCGAACACCGGTTCCGCCCGGTAGATCGCCTCTCCATCTGAACAGTCTTTCTCCAGCCGCACAGGTACCCAGTCTTCGCGACCGGCCTGCGAAGCGATGTTCAGGGTCAGCCGGGCCTTCAGGCGCACCGGTTCCTGGCGCACCTGCTGACCCTGCAGTGCCAGCAGCAGCGGGCTGAGAAACAGCCGGGCGATAACCAGAGCACTGACCGGGTTCCCGGGCAGGCCGATGGCGGCTTTTCCATCACATACCGCCAGGATGCTGGGTTTGCCCGGCCGCACGTTAACACCGTGTACCAGGACGCCTGGTTCTCCCAGCCGGTTGATCACCCGTGCGGTCAGATCGCGCGTGCTGGCAGACGAGCCGGCACTGATGACCACCACATCGCATTCATCCAGCGCCTGGCGCGCCTTACTGTACAGCGCTTCCTCCCGGTCTGGTGTAATCCCGTAGCAGACCGGGATGCCCCCGTTGTGCTCCACCAGTGCGCTCAGGGTGTACGTGTTCACGTCGCGCACCTGACCAGGAAGGACCGCCTGCCCGGGCGTGACCACCTCGTCGCCGCTGGAGATGATCCCCACCCGAGGACGGGGCGCCACGCGCACACGTGTGAAGCCCAGGGCCATCAGACCGCCGATCTCTGCAGCGCGCAGGCGGGTACCAGCCGGGATCACTACCTCGCCGGCATCAACGTCCTCACCCACTTTCAACACATTTTCACCGACGGCAGCCGCCCGCAGCACCTCGATCTCATTCCTTCCGGTGGTCTGCGTGTATTCCAGCATCACGACCGCATCGGCGCCTTGTGGGAGCATACCGCCGGTGTGAATCAGGGCGCACTGGGCCGGCCCCAGCGTGATCTCCGGCGCAGCCCCCATGGGCACCTCACCGATGAGCTGCAGATACGCCGGGAGGGCGTCGCTGGCGCCGTACGTATCCGCGGCCTTTACGGCATAACCATCCACAGTCGAGCGTGGAAATGCGGGCAGGGGTTCGGCAGCAACCACCGCCTGAGACGTAACCCGCCCCAGGGCGGCAGTGGTCTCAATTTCTTCACTTTCAATGGAAAAAGACAGGCTGCTCATCCAGCGAGCCAGGGCATCCCGGGGAGGCAGCAGTTCAAGGAACTCAGGCATACACTCAATTCATCCAGTAGGAAAATGTGATCATGTAGGCGCAGGCCGCAAAAAGGGCCAGCGCGTTGAGCGTCAATGCAGTCCAGTTTGGCTTCATCCCATCCGCAATCCGCCGCATTTGCCAGATCTGGAGCAGCCCCAGAGGCATGGGAAGGAAGGCCGGCAGCGCGATGAACCAGGGCAGGCCGAAGACTGCCGCGAGCGCCAGGAGCAGGAAGGCGGTCAGGATCAGCAGGTTGTGCAGCACCATGCCGCTCTGCCACCCCACGCGCACCAGAAGGGTCCTCTTCTCGTGCTTCATATCGGTGGCGTAATCCGGAAACTCAAACGAGATCAGCATGGCAAGGTGCAGCACGGTCAATGGAAAGGTGCTCATCGCCAGCAGGCGGTGGAATTCTCCATACTGGAGGATAAAACCGAATGCCGGCACAAAGAATGCCACCAGGATCGACGTGGTCAGCTCCCCATATCCGGATCTTTCCAGGCTAACCGGCGGCGCTGAATAGAAAAAAGAACCCAGGAAAGCCAGCACCATGATCAGGTAGGCAGCCGGGGGCAGATCTGTGCTCGCCATCATTAAAACGGTGAGGGATGTCAGCACAGCCAGGCAGGCCAGGCCAGCAATCAGCGCTGTGCTGCGCGGCAGCTTGCCGGGCCCGATCGTGCCGCTGCCTCCTGTGAACGGGGTGCGGTTGGGATTATCCAGGTCTTCAGGTCCATTATAATACTCATTAAAGAAATGGGTGCTCAATTGTAATATTGTCACCCAGGCCTGCCCGAGCAGGTACAGGGACCAGTCGATCTCCTGCCCCAGGTAGCGGGCAATTCCCACCCCCAGGGCATAGAGCAGGATCCCACCCAGGAGGAAAAGAGGGCGCGCCAGGCGGATAAAGAGCTGAAAATTCTTCATGTCGGGGTGGTGCCGTCCTCAATCGAATTCATCGCCGGGGCCAGCGCCTGGCGGATCTCTCGCTGGTGGATCTGGTTGTGACGGTAGATTAACTTGATGATATCCACCAGCGGCGCAACCCCCAGGAAAGGGTGCCGGCCACGGCGCTCCAGGTCCGCAGCGGAGAGGCTCTCCACCCGCTGCGCATTTGCATTCCGGTACTGGGAAAATTTCGCCAGCAGCTCCGGAACGGAATCGGCGTTCAGTTTTGCCACCCGCCGCTCGTTGTACTCATTAAGGTCCAGGTCTTCTGGCGAACCGGACCCGCCCTGCAGGATATTATCTATCAGCAGGGTGAAGGCATACTCCGCAGCGACAAAATGGGCCACGATGTCGCGCACCGACCAGCGCGAGCCTTCGGTATAAATGGTTCGCCCCCAATCTTCCGGCGCCAGTTCTTCAAAAAAGCGGACGGACTTCTCCCCCTCCACACGCAGGCGTTCTGCCAGATAGGGTCCGGTTTCTGCCATTGGCTTACTGCTCCTGTTCCAGCGGGTAGCCTGCCTGTGACCAGGCTCCCAGGCCCCCCAGCAACGGTGTTACATTCGTAAATCCCTGATCGACAAGATACTGCGCCGCACGGGCGCTCGATTCTTCCGCCGGTCAGGTACAGTAGGTGATGATCCAGGCAGATGGATCCAGTTCCTGGATGCGGTCCGGAAGGTCGTTCAACGGGATGTTCAACGCACCCGGGATGTGCGCCTGGAAATAGAATGGATCACCGCGCACATCCACGAAAACCGCGCTCCCATCCTGATAAGCCTGGTAGGCGTCCTGCAGGGATACTCGCTCAATATTTGGGAAGGGAATAATCTGCTCCGCCGGATCGGTCGGCCCTGCCGCTACCTGCGTAGACTGGTTTAACGAAGCTAACCAGATGACTGCGCTGGCAACCAGGGCGATACCCAGCAGCATTAGAACCAGCGGCCAGGGAGAGCGGGAACGAGTTCTGCGTTTCTTGGCCATTATTCTCCTCGTAAATGGATTTGATTTTCAGCCTCCACCCTTTTGCATCCATCATGGAAGGCCTGGTTTTCCCCTGTTCGATGTGCATCATACCATGAATCATCTGTCGAGGAATCAGCTGTCGAGGACGTGCTCGAGACCGCGCAGGTAAAGATCGCGCACGTGCTCATCCAGGAGGGAGTAAAACACCTGGCGGCCGGCTTTGCGCGCCCGCACCAGACGCAGCTGGCGCAGCACCCGCAGCTGGTGAGAGACGGCCGACTCGCTCAACTGGATCGCCTGGGCCAGCGCGCCCACGCTCTGCTCTCCGGATACCATGGCGGAGATCAGGCGCACACGCGTGGGATCGCTGAAGGCACGAAAGAGCTCCGCGATATATGCTGCTGTCTGCTCATCGACAACCTGGATTTGACCCGGCGATAACGGCATGATACACCACCTGACTTTTGAAAACCTGTTCAGATGTATCAGTGTACCATATCCTGTCGCAGACCGCCCAACGAGAAAAGAATGCAGGAATTAAAAGCATCAGGGGCTGACCGCGTGAGCACGCTGCCAGTCCCTGTTTACAGCAGGCAGCCAATTTTTATTTACGGAAGAAGTTGGTGATGAAGAACCACAGATTGGCAGGCCGCTCCGCCAGGCGGCGGACGTAATAGGGGTACCATTCCCTGCCGTAAGGAACATAAACGCGCACCGGATAGCCTTCTCTGACCAGTTCTTCCTGCAGATCACGACGGATGCCGTACAGCATCTGAAACTCAACGGCGTTATTGGGCAGGCCAATCCGCCGGGCAGCGTTTTTTGCATGTTCGATGCGCTTCGGGTCGTGGGTGGCAATGGCCGGAATGGGCGGGAATTTTCCGTCGGGGCGTGCTGGGGCTGCGCCGCTGCGCGCAGCAGCCTCCATCATGATTTCCGCCAGACGGTCGTAGTTCGCATCCACATCCTGTTTTCTGGGGTAGGCGATCTCGGGAGGTTCTTTGTAGGCCCCTTTGCACAGGCGTATTCGCCCGCCGGATCCGGCAATGCGGCGCACATCCTCTTCGCTGCGGAACAGGTAGGCCTGAATGACCACCCCTGTATTGTCCAGGTGGTAGACATCACGCATACGCTGGTAGATCTCCAGGGTGATATCCGTCCAGGTTGCTTCCTCCATATCGATGCGCACGAAATTATCGCGCTCGCGGGCATAGGTGAGGATGCGCTGCAGCTGGTCGGCACAAAAATCGGGATCCAGTGCCAGCCCGAGCTGGGTCAGCTTCAGGGAGACGTTTGCGCGCACACCAGACTTCTGAATGGCATCCAGCATTTCAAGGATGGCCTGAGTCGCCTGGACGGCTTCTTCCCTGGTGGTGGTGTGCTCGCCGAGGTGGTCAAGGGTTGCAAGGATCCCTCGCTCGTTCAGTGACTGCACCACGCGAATTCCATCCGCCAGCTTTTCCCCGGCAATGAAGCGTGAGGCCGCGCGCCAGGCGACGGGCCAGCGGGTGACGGCGTGCCGCGCCCAGGCGGCTTTGGACAGATAAATCAGAAATGATCGTAGCATGGGTGTCTGGGTTCCTATGGTCTTAATCCAGGGTTCATCTGTTTCTCATTTTAACACTTCCAGCGCAGCGTGTTGATAATCAAAGTCACGTTCAGGATAGACGATCAGCATGTTTTTGTACACGGAAAGGGCATTAACAGATTGGCAAGGCAGGTTTTTCATTTGGCACACAACTTGCAACAGCGTATAATTAAAGATAACTTCCAGGATGGTCATATGCTGCTTCAAACACAAAAGCCTGCACTACGTCCGCTAACCACAGCTCATCTGGCGCAGACCATGACTCTGCTCGAACTGAACTCCTTCGAGCTCAGTCAGAAGATCGAGGCTGCCTTATCCTCCAACCCGGCACTTGAATACGATGAGGTCCAGCGCTGCCCCACGTGCCGGCGGCGCCTGCCCCCATCCAGTGTTTGTCCCATCTGCACCCGCCCGGTTGATGTCTCCGGCGAACAGCCTGTGGTGTACGTCTCACCGCGTGAGTACTTCCACAACTACCAGGGAAGCCGCTCCAGCGTGGAAGATTCACCGGACACCGAGTGGGTGGCCGAATCAGAAACACTGCCCGTTCACGTGCTCAAACAGATTGCGGCAGAGCTGGCTGCCGAAGACCGGCCCATCGCTGCTCATATATTGACCTGCCTGGATGACGACGGTCTGCTGCGGACGCCGCTGGTCGAAATTGCCCGCTATCACCACGTGCTGCCATCCCGCGTGCAAAAGGTCCTGCAGCTGATCCAGAGGGCGGACCCGGTAGGGGTTGGATCGGCGAGCCCGCAGGAAGCGCTGCTCGTCCAGCTGCAGGTACTCTCTGAGACTCGTCCTGTCCCCCCACTGGCTTTCAAAGCCATTGAAGAGGGGATGGAGATGCTCAGCCGGCGTTCGTACCCGGAACTGGGCCGCCTGTTGAAAGTATCCGCAGCAGAAGCGCAGGAAATTGCGCGTTTCATCAGCGACAACCTGAACCCGTATCCGGGTCGCGCCCACTGGGGAGAGAGCCACACCACCGAATCTTCTCCCAATACCTATTATGAGCCCGACATCGTCATCAGCCGCCTGCACAACACCCCCGATTCGCCGCTGGTGGTAGAGGTCATCTCGCCGTACGCTGGCCGGCTGCGGGTCAACCCGCTTTTCCGGGAAGCACTGGCGGAGGCCCCGCCCGACAAAGTGAGCCAGTGGCAGGCCGACCTGGAGCAGGCCAACCTGCTTGTCAAATGCCTGCAGCAGCGCGACAACACCCTGGTGCGCCTGATGAAGCGGCTGGCCGTTCTCCAGCGCGATTTCATCCTGCACGGCGATGCCTGCCTCAACCCGGTTACCCGGGCGCAGCTTGCCCAGGAGCTGGATGTTCACGAATCGACCATCTCGCGTGCGGTCTCCGGAAAGAGCGTCCAGCTTCCCAATGGACGCATCATCCCGCTGGCAAAAATGTTTGACCGCAGCCTGCACATCCGCACCGTGGTGCGTGAGATCATTGAAAGCGAGAAGAAACCGCTCAGCGACACGCAGATACGCGATATATTAAGGAAGAAAGGTTACGATGTGGCCCGCCGGACTGTGGCGAAGTACCGCTCTATGGAAGGCATCTTACCGGCTCGCTACCGCCAGGCAGCGGTCCACTGAAACCCGATTTTATGCTTCCCTTTTCGATCTCAAGCCTGGGGCGTCGCCCTAAACTGGAGCTGTCCGAACTTCAGGTTGTCCTCAACGTGCTGCCTCAGGCAGCCCTGCTGGTGGACCTGTCCTCCCGGCGTCTCCTCCTGTCCAATGCAAAGGCGAATGAAACATTTCAACTGGAACCGGATGCCCTGACCAGCATTCCACTGGACAGGCTCTTCCCCAGCTGGGCCGAAAAAGGGAACGAAAAACTTGAATTCATTGAATTCAGAGGCCTGAACGGTCGCAGCGGCTACGCCCGTGTGACCGTTTCTCCGTTGAACAGCGGCAGCAGCCGGGCGCTGGTGACCATCGAAGAGCTCGATGACATCGACAGCCCGACCAGCGAGAATGAACGCCTGAACAAGTTCTGGGATAATCTCTACAACCTGGCGAATGCTGCATACAACGCAGAGCTGGAAACCGCCCTGCACCTCGCCCTCGAGGCCGGTCGAGACCTGCTGGGCGTGAACATTCTGGCTGTTTACCGCGCCGATGAGTCGCAGCCCGGCCTGGAACTGTGTGCCAGCATCGGCCCGGTGGAGTTCTTCCCCCGCTACCTTCCCCCGCAGGACCTGACCAGCCTGCGCCGCCCGCACCTGTGGCAGCAGGATATGCGCACCCTGAGCAGTCTGCACCGCACGGCGCGCATGAACCGCCTGTCCTTTCTGGCCACCGCACCGCTGGGACACTCAAAAGCAGCGGTCGGGCTGGTGGCCATCTCCGACCTGGAAAAACCACCGTTTAAAGACATCCTCTCGCTGACTCGCGGCCTGGCCGGCACGCTGACGATCATCCTTCAGAACCATATGAAGATTCGCTCTTTGGGAGATCAGCTTCAGGTCTCTGCCTCCCGGCTGGCCATCCACGATGCCTTCGAAAGCAGGGTTCAGGAAGGTTTGATCGTCTTATCGAAAAGCCTGTCGACGCTGCGCATCAACCGCGCCGCGGAAACCATGCTGGGCTACTCGAACGACGAGGTCCTCGGGCAGCCCATCGACCGCATTCTGATCGCCAGCCAGTCGATCCTGCCCGCTCTGCAGCAGGTGCACGCAGAAGAAAAAAGCCTGACGGTTGATGACGCGCGCGTCTTCAGGCGCTCCGGTGAGGAATTTCTGGCCCAGATCCAGATCGTCCCCATCATGCAGGATGATAAGCTCAGCCGCATCGTGATCATCATCCGCGACCTGAGCGAGCAGGAACAGATTCGCGAACATGCCCAGCAGCTCGAGCAGCGCGCCACCCTCGGAGAGGTGACGGCCGTCTTCGCCCACGAAGTCCGCAACCCGATTAACAACATCAGCACCGGCCTGCAGCTGATGGCCATGAACCTGCCTGAAGATGACCCCAGCCAGAAGACCATCGAACGGCTGATGCAGGACTGTGACCGCCTGGAAGAGCTGATGAAGTCGGTGCTGTCCTTTGCCAAACCGACAGAATACGTCATGGAGCCGGTGGATCTCGGCCTGATGCTGAGCAGGCTGCTTGATCGCTATCACCAGCGCATCCAGCGCGCCAATGTCGATTACAAACTGCAGGTCGATGAAGGTGTACCGACGATAATGGGCAACCAGAAGGCCCTGGAGCAGGTGTTCAGCAACTTCATCACCAACGCCGTCCAGGCGATGGCCGAAAATGGGGGGCACCTGGCCCTGAAAGTACAGGTCCTGCACCCCGAGGATCCGCACCGGCCGGGCGGCAAAGTGACGCAGTCCCTGGAGCGCCGGCCGTATGTGGAAGTCAGCGTCGCCGACAACGGACCAGGAATCCCCCAGGAGAATCTGGACCGCATCTTTATGCCCTTCTTCAGCACCAAAGGTGGCGCCGGTTCGGGGCTGGGCCTGGCGATCGCCAAGCGAATTGTCACCGCGCACCGCGGAACGATTAAAGTTACCAGTTTCCCGGGTGGGACCGTTTTTCAGGTCCGTCTGCCCGTCCCGGATCGTGAACTAAAATCAATGAACGAAGCGTGAGGTATCCATGTCTGCAACCGTTTTAATCGTCGACGATGAGGAAAATGCCCGCCATAATATCGGAGATTTTCTGGTCTCGCGGGGTTATGAAATCATTGGTGTTCCAACGTTAGCCGAGGCGCGCCAGGTAATCAGCCAGGAGAAGGCCGACATCATCCTGCTGGATGTGGAGCTGCCTGATGGCTACGGCCCTGTGCTGCTGGAGGAGACCGCTTATCTTCCCGAACGCCCCCCCGTGATTATGATCACTGCTTATGGTGACATTGACATGGCTGTCGATGCGATGAAAAACGGGGCCGTCGATTTCCTGCAAAAACCGATCCGCCTGGCGCAGCTAGAGAAGTCCGTCCAGCGCGCCGCCGAGGTGGTGGCCATGCGCCGCGAGCTGAGCCACTTACGCGACGCGCGCCGGCAGGAGTCGAATTTCATCATTGGAAAATCCCGCCAGATGCAGCTTCTGTTCAAACACGCCCAGCGTGCTGCTGAAGCCTCCGTATCGGTGCTGATCACCGGGGAGACCGGCACCGGAAAAGAAGTGCTGGCGAAAACCATTCACCAGATGGGGCCGCGCGCCAATAAACCCTTTATCGCCATCAACTGCGCTGCCATTCAGAGCACCATCCTGGAGTCTGAGTTGTTCGGCTATGAAGCAGGGGCCTTTACCAGCGCCGAGAAGCGCAAACCCGGCCTGTTTGAGGTCGCCGATGGCGGCGTGCTGTTCCTCGATGAAATCTCGTCGATGCCTTACGATATGCAGGCCAAGCTGCTGCGCGCGCTGGAAGAACGCGCCTTCCGCCGGGTGGGCGGCACGAACCTGATTAAAATCGACGTCCAGCTCATCGCCGCGTCGAACCGCGACCTGCTGGCGATGATTAAAGAAGGGACTTTCCGCGAGGACCTTTACTACCGCCTGAAAGTGGTCGATCTTGACATTCCCCCATTAAGGGAACGCAAACAGGATATCCCCGAGCTGGTAGGCTTATTCCTGCGTGAGATGAACGCCCGCATGGGTATGAACATCACCTCGCTGACCCCCATGGCGATGAAGGCGATCATGGCTTATGACTGGCCGGGCAATATTCGCGAGCTGCGCAATACCATTGAGCGCGCCATGCTCTTCTGCGATGACGAAGCCATCGATGTATCGCACCTCTCGGTGGATATCGTGCGCAACCTGCCCGAAGCTGCAGACCAGGTTTTCGGATCCTGAATAAACGCCCGCTCAGGGTGTGCCCCAGACCATAAAGCTGTCCTGGAAGCACTCACTGACGCCGTTCTCCAGATCCAGGCATACCTGATAGGGAATCAGGGTGCCGTTTAACGCGTTAATGGGCGGAATTTGCAGCACGGTCGACCCATCCGGCCCGCTGGGCGGGAAGCTGCCGCTCCATTCGCTGCCGTCTGGGAGGGTGACGCGCACAACAGGGACCGCCCCCGCCAGCGGCTGTTTGTTGGCGTAAATTCTCACGCCCACTTCCTGGGGGACATCAGCCGCGACCGCCTGGCTCTTGGTCCACACCTGCAGGATGATATCTCCCGATACCTCCGGATTCACGGCCGGTTCCACTGCAGCCGGAGCGGTCGTCGCTGCCGGCGGCTGCGGTTCATTTGCTGGCGCTTCTGGACCGGCGCCGCCCCCCTGCCCGGAAGCCGGCGGTTGGTTGGTCACTTCACTCTGAGGCGGCTGCTCGGCGACGACCTGGGGGCGAGCGTAGAAGCCGCGATACTGGTAACCCAGGGCAACCGGCCGCACCGTCTGCTGCGTGCTGTATTCCAGGCACAGGTTGGTGAAGCACTGGTGGAAGAGCCCTCTGGAATGATCCATGTCGGTAACCGGCGGCCCGCTCACTGCGAATCCACCGTGCGCCTCGATAAACTCCCAGAACACGCGCGGCACGCTGTACCCCACTCCATTCCCGACCTCGTAAAAAAAGGTTGAAGGGTCTGAACTGGGGGCGCGCGGCGGGTCGGAAAGGATCCCCAGGCGCTCATTCAGCGGCCGGATGCTGACGTTCTGCAGGTTGTTCGCATCGGCGACCAGGATCACGTTTTCAAAGACCTGCTCGATTTTTCCGTCTTCGGTGGAATAGGCTTCCGTCAGCGAATAGCCTGTCAGTTCCATCCCCAGCCGGTTAACCATATCGCTGAATGGAGCAGCCACTTCAGGGTGCGCCTCGATGATGGCATTCTGAGGCGGCTGGCTGCGGCAGGTTCGATCGCACCGGTAAGCGCCGTATGCCAGCAGCGCGGTACCTTCCGCTGTCTGCCCTTCCATGCGGTAGAAACCGACATTTTCGAAGTACTGTTCGTAGCGGTTTTTCTGCAGGTTGAAGTGCACTTCGCCCAGCGGTCTTCCTACCACGCGCACACCGCCCAGGCGGTCGAATAGCGGTTGAAAGTCGGGAAAGATGTAGTGCCCCTCCACGTAGGCGCCGCGTTCGGGCGTTGTGGGCGGCACAGGCGGTTCGACCACTCCCAGCTCCAGGCCCAGCGGAGCCAGGTAGAAGCGCTCGACCGCCGGGGCATCCGGATTGTAGACCATCAGCGCCGCATGTGTGTACTGGATCAACGAACCGTCTGCGGTCTGCTGTACGGGGGAAATCGCCGGACCGAGGATACGCTCCCCTCCTAACAGCTCATAAAACTCACGGAAGCTGTCGTCCACGGCATGGGTGCCCTCCAGATTGGAAATCAGGGTAACCGGCGGTGCAGTTTCGACCTGACCGCCCTCGCTGCAGGCGGACAGGAAGAGGCCGGCTGCTGCCAAAATCAGGGCAACACACAGGAGGCGCTTACTCAGGGAACCGGACGTGATCCTTAAGCTCATAGTCTATCTTTCAGCAAGATGGAGATGCCTGGAGGCGCAGTACGGCATCTGCTTACATCATTAAATATTCGTTTTATTTCCATAAATATGGAGTGCGATGGCACCTATTATATCGCTTGTCGGGGGAAATGGCATAGCTCTTGCAACATATTTATCGGAAATTCGCAGAATTTTTACGAGGTTTATATGCCACATTACCCCCTTCCTCCTCGCAACACTCGCCTCGGTTTTCATTACTTTCCTGACAACCTGCACTACCAGGAAAGTGACCTGCGCATCTGGCTTCCACAGCTGAAATCGATGGGGAGTTCATGGGTCACCCTGCTGGCCTCCCCCGAGCGATCCATTCCCGAATTCTTCATCCAGGCGTTGATCGATCAGGGCGTCGAGCCCGTGATTCATTACTGTATTCCGATCCACTCGCAGACCGGCTACTCGGAGTACCGGCTGAGCTTCGAGCAGTACGCCCGCTGGGGCGTCCATTACATCGCGCTGTTCGACCGCCCCAACCTGCGCGCCTCCTGGACCTCGGCCGCCTGGGCGCAGAACGACCTCGTCGAACGCTTCCTGGATATCTACCTGCCGCTGGCCCATCTGGCCCACAAAGCGGGCATCCATCCCGTGTTCTCGCCCCTGGAGCCCGGCGGCGATTACTGGGATCTGGCCTTCCTGCGCTCCGCCCTGCGCGCCATCATCCGCAGAAACGATCATGAAATCCTCGATGCGCTGGCCTTCAGCGCCTACGCCTGGACCGGCAACCGGCCGGTCAACTGGGGCGCCGGCGGGCCCGAACGCTGGCCCACGGCCCGGCCCTACTGGACGCCGCCCGGAGCCGAGGACCACCGCGGTTTCCGCATTTTCGACTGGTATCTGGCGATTATGGAAGCCGAGATCGGTGAGCGGCGCCCGGTCCTGCTGCTGCGCGCCGGCGCCCGGCCTGGGGATCAAAACAACCCGGGCGCGCCCGCGGTGGACGCACAGACCCATGCAGAAGTCAACCTGACCATTTCTCAGGCGATGAACCGCACGGAGGACCGTCCCCTCCGGGACGAATCGGGGGTAGTCCTGATCGACCCCATCCCGGCCGAGGTGCTGTGCTGCAATTTCTGGCTGCTGTCGGCTGCGGAGAGCAGCCCGTTTCACCAGCACGCCTGGGTCACCCTGGAAGGCGTCCAGCTTCCTGCCGCGCAGAAGCTGCACCAGTGGTGGAAGGGGATCCTCTTTGCTCAGAACACCGCCCCGGCGGCACAACATTCCATCCGCCGCGCGGTGGAAAAAAGCGGCCCCGCTGGCGACCACCCCATCGAACACTACCTGCTGGTTCCGCTCTACGAGTGGGGGATCAATGAATGGCATCTCGACAGCATCCGTCCCTTTGTCCAGGAGTGCCATCCGACGATCGGCTTCTCGCTGGAGGAAGCCCGTCTCGCCCGGCGCGTGACCGTTGCCGGCGGGTCTCAGGACTTTCCGGATGAAGTGCTGGCAGCGCTGCGCAAGAGCGGCTGCATTGTCGACCGGCTGCTGCCGGATGGCACGGTACTTGCAACAGTATAGGACAGCAGAACAGAAAAGCCGGCTGCTTATCAGTTCGAGAATCCGCCGGTGGTCTGTCCGGAGCAAGACTCGATGATCACAACAAAAAGGCAGGCGTCATACGGCTTGTAGATCGTCTGGATAAGAAGAAAGGGAAAGCAATGGTGCAAACATCAACTCCAATCGACATAGCGAATGTTCACAAACCGGTATTGAAGGTCCTTGGTCTGGGAGGTGGGGGCTGCAACGCTGTAGAGCGCATGATCGAACTGGGGCTGCGAGGAGTGGAGTTCATCGCCGCCAACACCGACCACCAGGCACTGGAGAAAAATCCCGCCCCGGTGAAGATCCAGCTTGGCCCGCGGAGCACCCGCGGCCTGGGCGCCGGCGGCGATCCGCGCGTCGGCATGGAAGCGGCCAAAGAAAGCGCCAAAGAGATCGCCCGGGCCCTGCACGGCGCCGACATGGTCTTTCTCACCGCCGGAATGGGCGGCGGTACCGGCACAGGTTCCATCCCCGTGGCAGCGGAGATTGCGCGCTCGGTCGGCGCTGTGACCATCGCCGTGGTGACCACCCCGTTCTCATTTGAGATGGGCCGCCGCCAGAAGAACGCCGCCGAGGGCCTGGCCCGCCTGCGCAAACACACCAACACCCTGATCTCCATCCCGAACGACCGCCTGCTCTATATTGCACCACGCAACCTCTCCCTCGAAGTCGCTTTCCGCCTGGCAGACGATATCCTGCGCCAGTCGGTTCAGGGCATCGCCGAGCTGATCACCGAACCCGGCATGATCAACGTCGATTTCGCCCACATTCGCCGCCTGATCCGCCTGGGCGGCGGTGCACTGATGGCCATCGGACAGGGCTACGGCCCGAACAAAACCCAGGATGCCCTGGATCAGGCGCTGCACCACCCCCTGCTGGACAGCGTTTCCCTGGATCGCGCGGCCGGCGTGATCGCCAACTTCACCGGCGGCGACGACCTCACCCTGCTCGAAGTTCAGGAATCCCTGCTCAAACTGCAGTCCCAGACCGGCGTGGAGACCGAGATTGTGCTCGGCGTGAACAACAACCCGACCATGGAAGACCGGGTGCAGGTGATCCTGGTCATCACCGGTCTGGGAGCGCCCACGCTCGAAGAAGCCATGGCCGGGGTTCACAAACCCGAGCCGCAGCCGGTCCAGCGGCCTGCCGCCGCAGACCCCGCCCCCGAACCGCTGCCGGCCGGCCCTGAGATGATCAAATTTGAAGCTGAACCCGGCGAGCCGGTCGTTTACCCCGCCACGCTTTCCAGCCAGAATCTGGACGTCCCGGCGTTCCTGCGCCGCCGGCTGCGGGCCGCCTGATCAATCGTAATCAACGTACCGAACTACCAACCGGAAGAATTGGGACAGGCATGAACCGAGACCTGGTAAACGATATCACCCGACAGATACAGCGCAAATTCCCTGAATTTTCAGGTGTGCGGCCCAAAGTGCAGAAACAGAATGCCACTGCAGGGACTTATGTGCTCACCTTCTCCACCCGGGTGGAGGTCGCCGGCGGGAAGAAACTCTCCCGCTCGGTGCGCGTGGTGGCCAACGGACAGGGAAAGATCCTCAAAATCAGCACCTCGCGCTGAGCAAGACCCAGGAAGGATCCGCGTTGTGAGGAACATCATGAATTCTGCCCGACTGACTCAGCGTGTTGAAATTGCGTTCTGGAACGCAGCCATTCAGGTCATGGAAGAGGCCACCGCCCTGCGCCGGCTCATCCATGCCGTCTACAACGGGGTGGACCGCTTTCAAAAGGCCTCATGGTTAAAGCTGATCGCCTTCACCGCCGGAACCGGCCTGCTGCTGGGATTCGTCTCCGGCTACCTGGTTGTGGTTTTGAGGTAGCGATGAAAAAGGCTTTTCTTCTGCTCTGCCTGTTCGCGGCCTGCCTGATCACCGGCTTTACGCTGGGTGCTTCGGCCGCGCTGGCCAGAGAGCAGCAGGCCCGGGCTCTTGCCGGAGCCCAGGTCACCGGACAGCCTCAGGAAGAGGAAAATCAGGCCGGCATTGAGGCACTGCCATCCGGACAGCGCAATATCCTGGTGATCGGCGTGGATGACCTGCAAGCTGATGAACCGGCACTCGAGAGCCTGTGGCTGATCCTGTACTACCCGCCAGCTCCCGGGATCAATCTGGCGCCGCTCTTCCCCGCCCGGCTGCAGAACGATCCGGAGACCGGTCTGGCGCTGGATGAGGCCTTTGCCCTGGATGAAAACGGCACCCCCGTTCCGGCTTTCTTCGAGAGCATTCAGCGCCGCGACCTGTGGTGGAACAACTACATGCTGATCGACCGGGCCGGAATGGGAAAGCTGGTCGATTTCTTTGGCTGCGCGGTGGGCGATGCCGGGGACTGCACCATCCTGCCGGTTGACGAGTTCCCCTCCGCAGCCCGGGATCCGGAAGGCGCTCTGGCTGCCCACACGGCGCTGCTGCAGGCCCTGTGCTACAGCAGCTACAAAGCCGCAGATCTGGATCCCCTGGCTCTGGTCGACCGCCTGCAGGGACACTTCCACACTGACCTGACCAGCGAGCAGATCCTGTCCGACTGGACCTTCCTGGGGATACCCGGCAACCGCGTGTGCCGGTTCCCCACCCTTCCCGATACAACCAGCACTCCCGGGTTGAACATCAAGCAGCCCGGTCATTTCGCGGAGGCCTACAATGGCTGAATTGACCCCTTATAACCTGCTCACGCTTATGGCGCTCACGCTGTTCCTGCTCGGTATCGCCACCTTTGTCGCCGGTGTCATCATTCTGGCGGTCAGCTCTCGCAACAACGAAGTGCGCATCCTGGCTGAACAGACCACACGGCTGGCCCAGAAAGGAATCGCTGAGGATGTGGCCGGGCTGGTGGGCAACGCCACAAAACTGCTCGAAGCGCTGAACCAGCTCGTGCGCACCACTACCGGGATTGGTATTTTCCTCAGCATAACCGGCATCCTCATGGTCGCAGCTGCCTGCTGGCTGGCGCTGCGCTTATTCGCCTGATCACTTTCTGGTATCCCTGATTCTGTAGTAGCTGCTCAATGAACACATCAAACTTTACCCTCTCGCTGCAATCCTGTTTCTCAAAAGAAGACTGGCAGGTACTCGTCCTGGCGCTGCGCCAGGATGCAACTATTTGGAAGTGTCTGGAGAGCACCGATCTGGGACTGCGCGCCCTGGAAGAGCTGCCCCACCGGCTGGAAAGCTGGACGCCTGGCTCGCTGGCGCTCCTCGACCTGCGCAGCTCGATGGATATCGCTGCTCTGCAGTCCGTGCCTCCCCAGCCCGTGCCGGCCACCCTGCGCCAGCTCTCGAACCGTGCACTGCAGGAATGGCCGCAGCTCGATCTGGCCAACCTGAACCGCATCGGGCAGGCAGGCCTGGTAGCGATTGCCCTGCGTGAGAGGAATATTTCCGATTCCTGGCAGTCGTTCTCCAGCGATTTTCAGGTGATTCTGGGGACCAACAGCCGGGGCTGGCAGTCGGGCGGCACCGTCCTGGCCTGCCTGCTGAGCATGGTGCCCGACCCGGATGTTGTTCTGAGCGCGCTGCTTACCGACGAAAAATCGCAGAAAAACCTGGCCCGGCTGGCCGTTATTTCCCTGCACGCCCTGCTCTGCCTGCCAATGCCCGAGCAGGAGCTGCATGAAAAGCTGGCTTTACTGCTGCGCCAGCTCCCCTTCCAGACGCGCCTGGCGGGCTTTGAATACCTTTCCCGACAGCGTCCGGGGCTGGTGGAGCGCATCCTCTCCACAACGGCCAACCAGAACCTGGGTCGGAACGAATCTCCGGCGCTGTTCCCGAACGAGCAAAAGGAAGCCGGCACCGCGTGGACGAAAGCCCTGGCCGAGATGGACCACCTGCGCTCCGAGGCCAACATCAACTGGTTCCGTGGGGAAACCGCAAAGACCGTAGACACCCTGCAGAACGCACTGGACGCAGCTCGCAGCGCCCAGGCGCAGCTGGCCGCCAAACTGGCCGCGGTCTGCAGCGAGCTCGAAGATTACCAGGGTGCCTTCACGGCCTGGAAGCAGGCCTGCCAGTTGGTCCCCGACTCGCCCCGCTACTGGGCAGAGCTGGCGTTTTCCATGATTCAGGCCGGCCGGCTGGAGGACGCCCAGGCGCTGCTGGAAGCAAAAAATGGCGACCTTTCCTCAACCGGCCATGCCCTGTACTGGCTCAGCAGGGCCCTGATCGCTTTCCACCAGGGTGATTTCGAAATTTCCACGCAGGCTGCCCTGCAGGCGTTGAACCAGACCGAAGAGCAGGCGCGCAGCATGAAGGATCCCAATCCGATATCTACCGGCCCTGCCGACACCCCCTATTTCGAGCTCTCCGCCCTCCAGCTTGCCCAGCTCTCCAGCCTGCTGAACATGCTCGACCAGCCCGGCCCGGCGCTCCAGGCCGCTCGCCTGGGCATGCTGCAGAAGCCGAACGATCCGCTGCTGCTGGAGGCCGCCGGAAAAGCGAGCTTAAAGCAGGGCAGCGCCCAGCAGGCGATCCCCCTGGCTGCCGCCGCGAACACGCTCTGGCCCGACAACATGAACCTGGCTCGCCTGTACATTGAGAGCCTGGAGGCTGCTGGCGAATGGCAGGCCGCGCTCGCCCAGCGCATGGCCCTCATGGATCGCTTCCAGACCGAAGACACCACTTCCATCGGAGACATGAAAGACCTGGCCGCCTGTGCGCTGAAAGCCGGCCAGCCTGAGCTCGCAGCCGAGACCTGCCACCAGGCGCTCCAGTTCGCTCCCGACGACGGTGAGATCTTCCACCTGCTTGGTGAGGCCAGCCTGGCCGTTGGAGACACCGACAAGGGGCTGGAATATTTCCAGCAGGCTGTCCGTTCCACCCCCACCCTGGCCTGCGCCTGGCTTGCACAGGCACACATTTACCAGGAAGCTGGCGATACACCGAAAGCAATGGAAGTGCTGCGCACGGCCAGCCTGGCCGCCCCCGAGGCGCCCGAAATTCACCTGGCGCTGGGAGAAGCCTACCTGGCTGAGAACGCCCCCACCCAGGCCCTGTTCTCTCTGCGCAGCGCTGCGAGCCTGGTGTTCCCCAAGTCGGGCGAGCCCCCCTGTAAGAATAAGAACGGCCTGTCCGAGCTCGACCAGCGCATTGCCCTGAAGCTCGGGCAGACCCTGCATCACCTGGGTCACCTTGCGGAAGCGCGCGAGGTCCTGGAGAAGGCCTACCGGGCATTTCCTTCCGGTAAGAAGTGCTGCCCGCAGCTTGCCTACGCCTATGCGAAGACACTGCTGGAACAGAACGAGCTGGAGCTGGCCGTTGCCCCGCTGGACGACTACATCCAGTCCGAACCTCAGGATCCCCTGCCCTATCTGGAATACGCGCGTGTGCTGCTGGCTTTACCGCAGCTCTCTGCCAGCCAGTCTCAAAAGGCTATCGCGCTGCTGGAACGTGTGATCCGCATGGATCACAAACGGCCCGAAGCCCAGGCGCTGCTGGCGGAAGCACTGGCCGCCACCGGTGACCTGCCGAAAGCGCGCGAGGCCTACCGCCGGGCGCTGGAAACCTCATTGTGCGAGGATCCCAACTGGCGCACGCGCCTGTCCGCCGGGCTGGGAAAGGTTGCCCTGGCCATGGGGCAGTATGAAACGGCCATCGCCGCCCTCCAGGAAGCCGCCCAGATCGACTCACTCAACCCGGCCATCCATATGGATCTGGCAGAGGCGTACAGCGCTTCGCAGCTTTCGGAGGACTCACTGCAGGCTGCACACAACGTCCTGCGTTTGAACCCGGACGATGTGGATACCCTCTCCTGGTTCAGCCAGCACCTGTATAAGCTGAGCGATTCGCTGGGCGATTACCAGTTCGAGGCGCGCAAGGAAGCTTTCCAGGCCCTGCAGCGGGCAGTCCACCTGGCACCCCACCGCGGGGATCTGCTCGTACGCCTGGCGCAGGTCAACCTGGACAGCGGCCGCCCATCGGACGCCCTCGACACGCTGCTGAAAATGGTCCCGGAGCCTGCCCGCGATGGCAGCGGCTGGATCAGCGACGTGCAGGCCTCCCCCCAGGACCTTCTGCAGGCAGCCCGTCAGCTGGCCAGCCTGCACGAATTTGAGATGGCCAGCCGGGTGCTGGAGCGCGCCGTTGCCATCCAGCAGTCCAGCGGCGAACCCTGCGGCGAACGCGACTCGGTTTGCGTCGACCTGCTCAGCGAGCTGGCCTACACCCAGCAGCAGGCCGGCAACCCGACCCGCGCGCTGGAAGCCGTCAACCAGGCCCTGGCAATCGAACCGGAGACGCCCTATCTGTATCTGCAGCGCGCCAACCTGCTGGTCGATCTGCAGAGCCCGCAGACGGCTCTGGAAACCCTGCAAGCAGCCCTGGATCTCCCGGCCCTGAATAATGAGGTCAGCGAACATGACCTGCCGGTTCTGGTCGCCATCCACCAGCAGTTCGCCCTGCTGCTGCGCAGCCTGGGCCGGCCTGCTGAAGCGCTGAAGTATGCCGAAAAAGCGATGGAACTGGAAGGTGACGCTCCCGGTCGCGGCCGGCACCTGGCTGCGGAAATCCTGACCGCTCTGCTGCAGCCCCGCCGCGCTGCTGAACTGCTGGCCGGGCAGGATGAAAACCTCGAGAACGCCTGGGCTCCCTTCCAGTACGCCTGCCTGATCGCCGAAACCGCCCTGGCTGCCGGCGATGAAGAGCGCGCCACCCGGGCAGCCGGCGAGGCCGCTCAGATTAATGCCGGGCACCCACAGGTCCTGGCCATCCAGGCGCAGCTCCTCGCCCGGCAGGGCGACAGCGCCGCGGCGCTGAACACACTGCAGAAAGCCGTAAACGCCGCCGAAAACCTGCCTCAGATCCCCGAAACGGCCGGGACAGATCCTGCTTCGTCCGTCCTGCCGGTGAACGCGGCTCTGGACCTGATCACCAGAAGCCTGCCGGCCTGGAGAGCGATCGGGATGGCAGCGCTGGAGCTGCACGATTGGGATACAGCGATCAACTGCTTCTGCCGTATCTGTGCCGCTGCGCCGGACGAACCCCTTTCTCATCTGCTGTATGCCCGGGCCCTGGCACTGCGCGCCGAAGCGCAGCGCCTGCTGCAGGCTGTCGACGTGGTGCGCCACGCGCCGGGAATTGCAGCGCTTGGTGAGGAGCACTTCATCAACTTCCAGTCAGCTGTGGAGCGAGCACGACAGCTTCTGGGTACCCCTGACAAAGATTCCCAGGCTCTGCTCGCTGCGCTTGAAGCGCGAGGAAAAGCGGCGTTCTGCTCCAACCTGCAGAGCGCGGAAGAGCTGAAAGAAACCGCAGCCGGGCCGGATGACACGGCCGCCCTGATCCTGAACTACCGCACGGTCGAACAGCCTATTCTGGCTGCGGAAGCCGCCCAGACCTACCCGAACGAACCCCGCATCCTTCTGGCGCTGTCGCTGGCCATGGAAAAGGCCAATGCCCGCTACGCCCTGGGCGTGGCTGCCAGCGCGGTGGAGCGCTATGCGGACCTGAAGCCCGCCGCAGGCGACGAAGCCGCCCTGGCCAACGCCCTGCTGGCCCGCCTGGCTTATGAATACGGATCGCGCAGCACCGATCGCATCAGCGCTCAGGATGCCATCCGGGCCGCGCTCGATTACTGGCCGGACGAACCTCGCTGGCACATCCTGGCTGCCCGCATTCACCTGCCCGAAGACCCACAGGCCGCCATCGAGCATTACCGCAAAGCCGTCCAGCTCGAGCCGGAAAATCTGGACACTTATTTTGCCCTGAGCGAGATCTACGAGCAGAACCAGGAATGGGATCAGGCCATTAAAGTCCTGGAGCAGGCCGGCCAGATTGCGCCCGAAAACGAAGATGTATGGATGACCCTGGCCGGGCTGCAGCTGCAGGTTGGCGATCTTGAAAACGCGGCCAATAATGCCGACCGGGCCATCGAGCTTTCAGATCACACCCCCGAGACTCTGCTGCTGCGAGCGCGAGTGGCCCTGGAAGCCAACAGCCCCCGCGGCGCACAGAGCCGGGCACAGGCCGTGCTGCGGCTGTTCCCTAACAATCTGGAAGCCCTGCAGATCATGGCCCAGGCCCTCAAAGCCCTGGACCAGCCAGCCGAGGCGCTGACCTGGATCGAGAAGTCGATCCCGCTCGTGGATGATCCCCTGCCCCTGCTGATCGAGCGGGTGCGCCTGATCAAAGCCGCCCAGGGCCTGGAAGCCAGCGCCCGTGCGCTGCAGGAACTGGCCCAGCAGTACCCCGGGGATGCCGAGGTTCTGGCGATGCTGGCCGAAACGCAGTTCGAACAGGGTCAGATCGACGCCGGCCTGCAGACCGCCCGTCAGGCCCTGCAGGGCAGCAAAGGAAGCCTGGAACCCCATATGGAGGCCCTGCTGCACTACCTGCTCGGAAGCCAGCTGCGCAGGGCCGGCCAGCTCGACCAGGCGGTGCATCATCTGAGTGAAGCCCTGCAGCTCGACCCGGACCGCTTCGAGGCGTATATGGAACTGGGGCAGACACAGCGTGACCGCCGCCAGCTGGCCCAGGCCCTGCAGGTCTACCAGCAGGCCATCGACCTCTTCCCTTACGATCCCAGGCCCTATCACCAGGCGGGGGTCACCCTGAAAGAGATGAAAGACTACCTGGCCGCTGAAAGCATGCTGCGGCGTGCGGCGGATCTGGCGCCCGATGACGTCACGATCCACCGGCTGCTGGGCGCCGTTGTGGCGTTGAACCTGGTGCACAACCGCCGGCCAGCGGCAGAAAAGCAAGCTTAATCAGGATGGTATGCATATGATGAATTACCCTTCCTCCGCAGGCGCACGGCTGCTCCCCCGCCGCCGCTACCTGGCCCTGATCGATACCGCCCTCCAGACCGGAGAGAGCCGCTTTGCCCGCGATGCGGCGCTTTCCTGGCTGGCCGCCTATCCCGGCGACCTGGAGATGAACCTGCGGTATGCGCAGGCGCTCCTGGCTGAAAACCAGCCCAAAACCGCCCTGCAGGTACTGGACCACATCTGCCAGACCGACCCGGAGTATCTGGAGGCCGCGGAAACCCGCCTGCAGGCTGAGGAGCGCTGCGAGGGCCGCCACTGGCCCGAGTCCATCGCTGCCGTACTGGCGCTCAGCGACCAGCTGGTGAACCAGCAGACGGTGGTTTCCTGGGGGCGCCAGCTCTGGCTGGCCCGGCAGTGCCTGCAGAACGGAGAGTTGGAACAGGCCGAGGATTGGATCCGCTCCTGCCTGGGGTCAAACCCGAACACGCCGCTGGTGGCCGTCACCCACCTGCGCATCCTGGAAGCACAGGGCGACGATGCCCTGGCGGCGCGCTGCCGCCTGGCCGATTTCTACCACCAGCGCTGGCCGCGCTGCGTGGCTGTCACCCTGCTGCTCGCTGACTGGTTGATGGACGGCGGCAGCTTCGATCAGGCGGTCGCCCTGCTGCACCAGGCGGCAGCCCACGATGTCGGAGGACAGGTCGCCCGCCGGCTGTGGGGCCCCGACCACCCCTACCTTTCTATGTGGCCCGACCGCCTTGAGGCCCGCCTGGATCACAGCATCCCGGCCAGCGTGGCTTCCCTGCTGGGCTGGAACCAGCTGGGCAGCGGCGATTCAGCAGAGACCGCGGCGGCTGCCGCCCCACAGGAGACCCGGATCGAAGAACGGGGTTCCGCTGGTGACAAATCTCCAGACGGCGCCGCACCAGCCGGAGAAGCCGCAGTCCCGGCCGCCAAAACCATCCCGGATGAGGTCGAAGAGGAGCCCGTCTCGGAGCCGGAAGAGACCATTCGCGAAGTGCAGGAAGAGCTGGAGCGGGTGGCGAAAAGCCTGAACCACCCCGAAGCGGTGCAGGGAGACGGGCGTTTTCCCGTCTATATCCTGTTCTCCACCCGCTGCGGGCTGGAGCGCCTGTACGGACCGCAGGGCGCTGATGCTGTCACCGCCGAGATGGACGCACTGGCAGAGGTCTTCCAGCAGCGAGGCGACTGGGGCGCCCGCGTGTTTCTGCCCGATCTGGCTGATTACACCACCCCACTGGACCTGCATCCGGTGAACCCGGCAGACGCCTGGGCGCTGAAGCTGGCCCTGACCGATCTGGACACTGCCCTGGGGAAGCGCGGCGAGCGTGTGGGAGCTGTGCTGATCGTTGGCGGGCCGGAAGTGGTCCCTTTCCACCACCTGCCCAACCCGATCGATGATGACGATGCCGACGTCCCCTCCGACAACCCGTACGCCTCCCGCGATGAAAATTACTTTATCCCCGAATGGCCGCTGGGACGCATGCCGGGCGGCAGTTCAAAGGACCCGGCCCTGCTGCTGAGCCTGCTGCGGGGCGCCCGGGAATACCATGCCCGCGAAGTGCAGAAGATCGCCTGGTGGAAGCAGTTCTGGAGCCGGCTGCTCGAATGGCTGCGCCCGCGCGTGGGCCGAGAGACGATCAGCCTGGGCTACTCGGCTGCCGTGTGGCAGAAAGCCTCCCGGCAGGTTTTCGCCAGCCTGCCCAACCCGGGGAATATGTATCTCTCGCCGCCGCTCAACGCCAACGGCACCGCCCCGAAGGACATGTCCGGCCTGCCCCTGCCGCCCGCCCGCCTGGGTTACTTCAACCTGCACGGCCTGGTCGACGCTGCGGAATGGTACGGGCAGCGCGATCCGCTCAACGACCCCGAGGGAGATGAATACCCCGTTGCCATCCGGCCGCAGGACGTGAGCATGGGCGGGATCCGGGCGCCTCAGATCGTCTTCAGCGAGGCCTGCTACGGCGCGCACATCCTGGGCAAGTGCATTGAAGACGCCATGGCGCTCAAATTCCTGAGCACCGGAAGCCAGGTGGTGGTCAGCTCGACCGGCATGGCTTACGGGTCGATCGGCACCCCATTGATCGCCGCCGACCTGCTGGGCGAAGCGTTCTGGAACTTCCTGAAGCGCGGACTGCCTGCCGGTGAAGCCCTGCTGCGCGCCAAAATTCACCTGGCCCAAGAGATGCACCAGCGCCAGGGCTACCTGGACGGCGAAGACCAGAAGACCCTGATCTCGTTCGTCCTTTACGGCGACCCCTTCGTCCAGCTGACCTCGCCCCGCCCCAGCCAGAGCAAGCTCGCCGGGCTGAACGGCGCCAAAACCTGGCTCAAGACCAGCCTGAAAACGGTCAGCGACCGGGTTGGTGAGGATGACCGCGAAGCCAGCCTCCCGCCGGAGATGATGAACTACGTCAAACACGTGGTCGCCCACTACCTCCCCGGAATGGAAGGTGCTCAGGTCACTTATAGTTCGGAGGTTGAATGCTGCCCTCCCAGCGGACACGCCACCACCAACCGCCAGGCGGTTGACAAGTCCAGGCCCGGCGGTCCGCCCGCCCGCCAGATTGTCACCCTGAGCAAACAGGTGGTGCGCAGCAGACATGTTCACAACCAGTACGCTCGCCTGAAGCTGGATGCACAGGGAAAGCTGGTCAAACTGGCCGTTTCCCGGTGAAAACCAAACCACGCACGGCTATGCGAAGCCCCGGAAGCATCTTCCGGGGCTTTTTATGGTTCTCAGCAACGCAGACCCTGCCGCGATCCCCGGCATGCAGAACCGGGGAAAAAATCGTGGTATGATAACTGCTTGCAGAGGTTGACTGTAACGAAGAGGTGACCCTTTTTTGAGAAGTCGAAGCCCGTTTTCTGCTTTACGCTTTCTATCCGTTGCACTGATCCTGATCGCCGCGGCGCTGGCCGCGGTGCAGCTTGTGGCCTTCAGCCGGGTGCGCGCCAACTTCCCTTCGGGGCTGCGGATCGCTGGCATCCCCGTCGGCGGACTGAACCGCCAGCAGGCCGCCCAGCGGCTGCTCGAGGTCTACTCGCTGCCCGTCGAGCTGCGCTACGGCGATTCCATTATTCACCTGAACCCTTCCACCGTCGAATTTCAACTTGATCTGGACAGCATGCTGGCGGCCGCTGACGTGCAGCGCACCGAGAACCTGTTCTGGCAGGATTACTGGGATTATCTCTGGGGACGCACCACCTCCCCACAGGAGATCCCCCTGCGGGCCACCTATTCAGAGCCGCGCCTGCGCGCTTACCTGGCTGAACTGGCGGAACGCTATGACCAGCCCGCCTCTCCTGCAGTACCGATACCCGGCACAGTGAATTTCAAACCCGGGGAGCCGGGCAGTACCCTGGATATTGACGGCGCAGTGACGCTCATCGAACGTGCGCTGCGCTCCACAACCAACCGCAGCGTTATTCTGCCCCTCGACCGCACCTTACCGGGCGGCCCCGCCTTCCAGAATCTGCAGGTGCTCCTCCAGCAGACCATCCAGGCACACGGGTTCGACGGCATCGTCGACATTTACCTGCTCGACCTGCAGACCGCCCGCGAGATGCACTTCGCGGTTCAGAATGGAGAGACCCTGTCCGTCCAGCCGGACATCGCATTCACCGCCTCCAGCATCATCAAAGTCCCGATTATGGTCTCCGCCTTCCGGCGCATGACCGAGAACGCAGACCCCGAAACCATGGGCTGGATGCGCAACATGATCGTCGAATCGGGCAATGAAGTGGCAGACTGGTTGATGGACCGGGTGATCGACCCCACTCGCGGGCCGCTGGTAGTCACCGAGGACATGCGCATCCTGGGGCTGGAGAATACCTTCATGGCGGGCAAGTTCACCCTTGGCTCGCCGCTGCTGCAGGTGATCGAGACCCCGGCCAACAGCCGTGAAGACGTCGACACCGACCCCGACCCCTACAGCCAGACCACGCCATCGGATATCGGCATGCTGCTGGCGGATCTCTATCAATGCGCACAGACCGGCGGCGGCTCATTAATGGCTGCTTTCCCGGGCGATTTCACGCAGCGGGAATGCGAGATCATGATCGATTATCTGAAGAACAACCGCCTGCCGGTGCTGCTCACCGCCGGCCTGCCCGAGGCCACCGACATCGCCCACAAACACGGCTGGGTCTCGCTCAACGGGATCATCAACACCGTCGGCGATGCCGGCATCGTGTATACCCCGGGCGGCAACTACGTGCTGGTGATCTTCATGCACCACCCGCAGCAGTTAATCTGGGACCCGGCTGCGCTGCTGGTGGCCGATCTCTCGAAAGCGGTATATAACTTTTACAACGTCGACCGCCAGGGATAGTGCCCTGATGCTGCAAAAAAAGCCGGAACGCGACAGCCTGCGTTCCGGCTTTTTCTATCTACACAATACCACTAACTGCTCGCCCCGGCGTAGCGCTTCAAACCGGCCCGCCAGACCTGGCTGGCGATCAGCAGGCTCAGCGCGCCGGCCGCCAGAAAGACCAGCGTATTCCCGGTGGTCAGCTCGCCGCGCAGCCCCTGCAGCGGCACGGTGGTGGCCAGCGCGATCGGGATCACAAAGGTCACGATCAGGCGCAGCCAGGCGGGGTAAACCATTACCGGGTAGCGCCCGGCCTCCAGCAGCGCCTGCAGGATGGTGACGTTGTTATCGAACTTGATGAACCAGAAGGTCAGCGCAATCATTACGATCCACAGGCTGTAGATAACCACCAGGCCGGAAGCGGCCAGCACGAGAAAGCCGGCCAGACTCTCGACTCCGGTGGTCTGGCTGATGCGCACGCCGGCAGCGATCAGCCCCCCCGCCAGCACCAGATCCCAGATGCGCCACACCACCATGCGGTTAATGCTCACCAGCAGCATGCTGTTCGCCGGCTGGAGCAGGACGTAATCGAACGACCCGTCACGGATGCTGGTGTTGAACCGCTCGGTGTTGGGCCAGATCAACGACGCCATGAGCGCATTCACCAGACGGAAAACCCCCAGCAGGGCAATCAGCTCTCCCGGCCCCCAGCCGACCAGCGTGTCGGTGTTGTTGAAAATAATGCTCAGGCTGAACAGCTCCCAGCCCAGCCACATCAGATTCAGGAGGATGTTTACCGCCGTGTCGGTGCGGTAGGCTAGCGCCATCTGCACATTCATCCGCAGGTATGCGTAGAGCAGTTTGAGCACGTTCATCTGTCACGCTCCTACCGCCGAAAAACGCTTGACCCCCTGCTTCCAGACGAGCTGGAACAGCCCCAGCGCCACCAGCAGCCAGAAAACCCCCAGCAGGAAGTTCACCAGGATCTCCCCGCCCGTCAGCCGCCCCAGGATCAACTGGATGGGGAAGAAGCGCAGGATCTGGAAGGGCAGGTAAGCGGCGATCTGCTGCACCAGCGGGGGCATGAGATCCAGCGGGACCAACTGCCCGGCGAACAGGACGGTCAGAGCGTAGTAAAACTCTGAAATGGCATACACCCGCGTGGTCCAGAAGGCCAGACAGGTGATGGCGGCGCCGAACAGGAAATTGATTCCGAAGCCGAGGATGATCGCCGGAATGCCCAGCAGCAAGTTCGGCAGCGTCACTGTTCCGAAATCCGGGCGGAAGAGCAGGCACAGCAGCAGCCAGACGGGGATCATGACCATCAGGGTCAGCGCTTTGAAGGCCAGGTTGTTGACCAGCGTGTTGGTTAAGATCGGGTGGATGGGTTTCAGCAGTTCGCCCGACAGGGTGCCGTCTTGAATTTTATAGGCCAGCAGGTGGATGGTGATATCGGCGTTGAGCTGGTCGACCATCAACAGCAGCAGGTAATAGGTGACAAAGTCGCTGGCCGTGTATCCCTGCACACTCCCCTGGGCGTTCGCCACCGTCGTCCACACCGCCAGGTAGACCACGGGAGACACCAGCCAGTAGAGCAGGTACATCAGCAGGTTGGCGCGGTACTGCCACTGCTCGGCCCAGTTGGTCTGCCATAACCGCCTGTAAATGTTTAACATACCCCCTCCTATTCCGCAAACGCGCGCTCGATGACCGATTCGATCGGCGGGTCTTCAATGTTCAGGTCCTGAACGGGAAGCTCCGCCAGCAGGCGGGCGGTCACCTCGGCGACCCTGTTTGCCGTCACCTGGATGAGATTTTTACACCCGCCGTTTTCTCCCCACTCGCCGTTCGCCGGCTGTGCAGGGTCGCCGTAGCGGCTGAGGTCCATCACCTGCCCGTCTTCCAGGGTGACACAGATGATTTTATAAGGCGCAATGCGCCGCGAGAGATCAGTGATGCTGCCGTCGTATTTCAGCTCTCCCTGGTGGATCATGATAATGCGCTCGCTGAGAGCGGTGACGTCGGCCATATAGTGGCTGGTGAGCAGGATGGTCGCACCCGTCCGGCGGTTGTATTCCTGCAGGAAAGCCCGGATGCGCGCCTGGGCTGTGATATCCAGGCCGATGGTGGGCTCGTCCAGGAAGAGCACCTTAGGCCGGTGCAGCAGGCCGGCGGCCAGCTCGCACTTCATGCGTTCACCCAGGGACAGGTTGCGCACCGGCTTGCGCATGATCGGAGAGAGGTCCAGCAGGTCGTCCAGTTCTTTCAGCGTTTGTTTGTACTCCTCATCGCTCAGGCGGTAGATCGCCTGGTGGAGCAGAAATGAGTCGGCTGCGGGGATATCCCAGGAGAGGCGGCTGCGCTGCCCCATCACCAGCGTGATGGCCCGCAGAAACTCGTTTTTGCGCTCCCAGGGGGTAAAGCCCAGCACCTCCACCTTTCCACTGGTGGGGTGCAGCAGCCCGGAGAGCATTTTGAGCGTGGTGGTCTTTCCGGCGCCGTTCGGCCCCAGGAAACCGACGATCTCCCCGCTGCGGATGCAGAAGTTCACCTTCTGCACGGCCACCACATCCCTGTAGCGGCGGCGGAAAAAGCTGCGCACCGCCTCGCCCATGCCCCCTTCCCTTTCGGGGACATGGTAGGTCTTGCACAGATCCTGAACCCGGATGGCATCCACCCCGGGCGCCGGTGAATCACCGTTTTCATTCCACTGCATAAACAAACCCTCCTTCCGAAGCCGGATCAACGGCCTCGCTTCCGGTTGGCGCTGTTATTGACAATGCTGGCTGGAGTTCAGGAAAGCGATCTGACGGGCTGTGTTGAAACTGCTGGTCCCCCAAAAAAACACGAACCTGATTTTAGCAAAA
>Ga0134093_1000151_pt1 | contig 82248 bp, 65 predicted proteins | sample 4_1taG_FD_94452 | JGI IMG/M metagenome (GOLD analysis project Ga0134093, IMG submission 94452) | Switchgrass degrading microbial communities from high solid loading bioreactors in New Hampshire, USA - 4_13_20_68_A1 metaG | ecosystem: Engineered > Bioreactor > Semi-continuous > Anaerobic >...
AGGGGCTGACCGTGCTGGCGCTGGACGAAGTGCCGATCAATGAGGCCGCGCTGCCAACGCTGATCACACACGCCAGCTACACGCTCATGCCCGTCGATCCGTCGCTTACGGTGGACCTGCTGGAAGAACGTGTCGCCGCGCTGCTGAGCGCCGAAAAGATCGAGCGCGAGCGCCACAACGGCCGCCTGTACGACCTTCGCCCGCTGATCCGCAGCCTTTCCGTCGCGCCGGATGGTACGATCCATGCCGAGCTGGTCACGGGGAATGCGGGCGCCGGGCGCGTGGATGAACTGGTCGACGCGCTGGGGCTGTCGCTGGTGCAGTTACGGGCGCACCGCACGCGGCTGTATCTGACGCAAGAAGCTGCAACCAACAGCGCAACGCAGCCTTAAGCACCCCAAACACAAAGAGCAGCGGCGAGCGTTCTGGTTGCTCGTTGCTGCTCTTTGCTGATTCTCGCTGTTCTCTGGTTGTAATTTCGCGGCCTATCGCGGCTTGTTACAGCGTAAACACAACGATAAATGTGGGCGACAGCCCTCCCATAGTGGGGTGCCCCACCATCCAGCGGCGCCTGGACTGGCGGCTGTTGTGCAGGTAGAGCGCCCGCTTAAGCTGCTCGTCCGACAGGTGCGCCGGGGTTTTCTCGGGCGGATCGTGGAACGTCTGATCCAGCACCCACATCCCATATCCGCGCACGAACTTCCGCTCGGCAATCGTCATCTTCAAGCGCGACCACGCGCCAGCCGGAACCGGCACGTGCGCTTCGTCAGCCAGTGCGTCGGCAATACACCAATCCAGCAGAGCATCCTGCGCATCCACAGGCGCCTCTGCCCCGAAAAGCCACTCCCTCACAGCACTAAAGATACCCATGCGCTTCCTCGGAAAGCCAGCTCACATTCGCACCCAACTTGCCGCGCAAATTCTCGCGGGCGTAATGCAGGCGCGACTTCACAGTACCTACCGGCAGATCGAGAATCTCGGCGATATCCTGCAAACCCAATCCATTGAGATAGTACAACACGACGACAACACGCTGATCCAGGCTGAGATCGCCAATCGCACGGCGGACCTTCTGACGTGTCTCCGATTGTTCTGCGACGCGATCGGGCGCCTGACGCACCGGGCTGATCAGGTTGTCGATCGCGTCCTCGAACGAAGCGCGCTTCCCCTTGCGGCGTGACAGCCAGGTATAGCTCAGGTTCACAGTCACCCGGTACAGCCACGGCACCAGCGGGCGATCGGGATCGATGCGCTTCGCATTCAAATAGACCTTTAGAAAGCAGTCTTGCAGGATGTCTTCCGCCACCGCGGGATCGCGCACGATCGCCAGCGCGGTGCGGTAAACACGGGCGCGATGCCGTTCAAATAGCAACCCTAACGCCTCGAGATCGGCGTCCTGCAAGCGATGAATCAACTCCCGATCGGTGGGAGACAACGTCGGTTCAGCCATGTCTACGTCCATACGGGTCTGATAGTACGTACTCTGGTGCCGGCTGCGTGGTTCAATATGCGCATTCCCAGATATGCCACGACGGTCGGCGGACGCGCAGCGGGGAGACTATTCCACTGCGTGTTAAAGCGATTATACCAGCTAACCCGCGCGCCTGTAACCGTGACTTGCTCCCAACAATTATCCGGCGTCGCACAGCGCACGCAGCGCCGGGAGCGCGCGCTCCGCCTCTTCGACACCCGCCTGAATAGGGCTTTCCAGGTCTTTGAAATCGAACGAACCCAGCTTTTCGACCGCCGGACGCAACAGCACATCCGGCGCGTGCGCCGCCAGCCGCGAGGTGTGCAGGTGCCACGCCATCACCCGCGACGAGCGCCACAGCGCCGCGACAATCCCCGGCGCCTGCTCGTGCCCGCTGCCCAGCAAGCTGAATGGCAGATCCAGCCCGGTCATCGCCAGCAAGGGATCAGCCCACAGGTTTTCGCGCTCCAGCGGCGGGTACACATCGACCGCGATCACCTTCTCCGCGCCCAGCTTGTAACCCAGGTGCGTCGAGAGACTGTCGATCACGCCGCCGTCTGCCAGCAGTTGGTCGCCGCGCCGCACCGGCGGGAAGATGCCCGGCACGGCGCTACTCGCCAGCAACGCCGGGACCAGCGGGCCGCTGTCGAGCGTAACTTCCACGCCCTCGACCACGTCCACGGCGACCGCCGTCAGCGGGCACTGTAGCTCCTCGAAGGTGGACACAGGCAAATTCGCTTGCAGCCATTCCTCAAGCGTGCGCTGGCGAGAGCGCGCGCTGAACAGGTGCGCCAGCGAGAACATCTGGCTGCCCTGCATCCCCTGCACTGTCTTGACCATTTCCTCGGGGTGAATGCCGGACGCGTACAGCGCGCCGATGATAGCGCCCATACTCGTCCCCACGATCAGGTCGATGGGGATGCCCTCGCGCACCAGCACCTGTAACACGCCGATGTGGGCCAGCCCGCGCGATCCGCCACCGCCCAGCACCAGCCCGATCCGCGGGGTCATTCCACACTCTCTCCCTGCGGCGCGGCCAGCCGTCGCCGGATCACCTTGCCGACGTACGACTTCGGCAGCGCGTCGCATAGCTCAATCGCCACCGGGACGGCGTGCGGCTCCAACCGGCGGCGGCACAAATCCCACAGCTCGTCGAGCAGCTCGTCCGGCGCAGTGTCTTCTTCAGAGCTTGGCACCACAAACGCTTTTGTGCGCTGTCCAGTGTCGGGATCGGGCACGCCCGCCACGGCGACTTCCAGCACTTTCGGATGCTCGTAAATCAACTCTTCGAGATCGCGCGGAAAGACCGGTTTTCCGCCAACCAGAATCGTATCGCGCTTGCGGCCGATCACCTGAAAGAACCCGTCCGGGTCCATCGTCGCGATGTCGCCCGTCAGCAGCCAGCCATCGCTTAGGCGCGTATCACCCGCCTCAGACGCGGCGCCGTTCCAATACCTGCTCATCACCTGTGGACCGCGCACCGCCAGTTCCCCGATCTCGCCTTCTGGCACGTCCTCGCCATTCTCCAGGCTGACGATCTTGGCGTCGGTGTTGGGCAGCGGCACGCCGATCGAGCCGATCTTCCGCACGCCAAACAGCGGGTTCGCGTGCGTCACGGGCGAGGCTTCGGTCAGGCCGTAGCCTTCCATCACGCGACCGCGCGTCAGTTTCTCGAACTCTTCCTGCACCTCGACCGGCAGCGGCCCGGACCCGCTCATGCACGCCTTGATCGCAGACAGGCCATACCCGCGCACGTTCGGCGCGTGGTTGATGCTGGTGTACAGCCACGGCACGCCGGGGAACACCGTCGGGCGGTAGAGGCGGACGTGGTGCAAGATCTGTTGCACGTCGTAGACCGGCAGCAGGATCATCTGCGCGCCAAGCGCGATCGGGACGTTCATCGCGTTGGTCATGCCGTAGGAGTGCAGCAGCGGCACGACGCTCATAAACACCTCGCGCCCGTATTGGAATTCGGGATACCAGTGCCGGTTTTGCAGCGTATTGGCGACGAGATTGGTGTGCGTCAGGCAAACGGCTTTTGGCGTGTCTGTCGTGCCGGTAGTGTAAGCGATCACCGCAAGGTCGTTCGGGGATACGGGCCGGTCCGGGTCGATCGTCGGCTGGCCGTGCATCAGCGTGCTCATCGACTTACCCAACGCCAGGGCCGCTTTCTCCGCGTCCGGCGCGCCGTGACCGAGATCGTGGAGCAGGCGCCGGTATTCGGCGGCTTTCATCAGCGGGCGCACACTCGCAAACACGATCATTTCGACCGCCTGCGCGTCGTGCAGCGACCGCGCCAGCTTCAGGTCAGACGCCAGCAGCACCGCGACACGTGCCTGCGTCTCCCGCGCCTGCTCGACTACGCCCTGCTCGCCCGCGTCGGGATTAGGCAGCACGACAGCGCAGCCGATTTTCAGCGCAGCGTAATAAGCAACGATGAACTGCGGCACGTTCGGCAGCGCCAGCATTACCCGATCGCCCGCCTTCAGGCCGCGTTTGAGCAAGGCGTGGGCGAACTGGTTGACCTGCGCGTTCAATTGCTGGTAGGTCAACGCCTTACCGTAGAACAGAGTCGCGGTGTTGCGCGGAATCGACTCAGCGGCAGTCTCCAACGCCAGGTGCAGCGGCTGCCGGGGGAGCGGGATCGTATACGGCGTATCCTGGCTGTAGCTCGACAGCCACGGCCGCTGCTCGATCAGCTTGGAGACAGTGCCCCGATCGCGCCAGGAGCCACCGCGCGTGCCGCGAATGAACCGGTCCAGCGCGCGATTGACCGCCTGGTGACGCTCTAGCTGAACCTTATGCTTGGCCGCACCGACATCCACGATCTCTGCGCCGGGGATGCGCTTGCCTAATTCCTCGTAGACCTGCCGGGGGAAATACGTGTCGCGCTCGCCCATGACGACCATCGTCGGGACGGTCAGCTTCTCCAGCAGGGGCCAGCCGCGCCAGCGCATCATGTTATTGAGCATCATGCGGCGCATGACATGAATCTCGGCGTTCCACACCGGGCGATACTTCCACAGCGCGCGATACAGCGCGGGCGGCACGCGCAACGCCCACCGCGCCACACGCGGCAGCGGATACTCGCCTGCGGTCGCCAGCAACGCCAGCCGCTCGAGCCTCTCTGGACGGCGGACGGCGTACTCGATGCAGATCGCCCCGCCGAACGAGTGCCCGACCAGCGTGAAACGCTCCGGCAGCGCCAGCCGCTCGACCACGGCGTCGAGATCGGCCAGCACCTCGTCCATCGTGTAATCGCTGTAGGGCGCGTCGCTCTGACCGTGACCGCGCAGGTCCGGCACGACGACACGATAATCTCGCGCGAAGTGGTTGGCCTGGTACTCCCACGTCTCGGCGCAGCCCGCGTAGCCATGCACGAACAGGATGGTTTGATCGACCTGCTCCGGCCACAGGTCGATCACGCTCAACGACATGTCGGGGCGATCCGGCATCGGCACGCGCACGCGATACAGGTCCAGGTCGAGCCGGATAACCTGGCGCTTCATACCACGCAGCTTTTTTTTCATCGTCCCCGCCGAATGACCCCGTTATGCGATGTCCATGCGCGCCGCTGCTATTCCTCGAAGGCGAAGCGCGTCGTATCGTCCGGATAGCGCGACCACGCGAACGCCACGCGCGGCACCAGTTCCCAGACGGGCGTGCCGTGTCGCATCCCATACTTCGGCTCGTATGCGTCGTCGATTCGGGTCAGCAGGTCGGCGTCAGTGTTCTCCTCAGTGTGGCGAACAGCCGTCCCTTCGAGGATCACGACCTCGTCACCGCTTTCGAGATGCACTACCACGCGCGGATCGCGAGCGAGGTTACGCGCCCACACCGTCTCCGACCCGCCGCCAAAGTACACCGTTCCATCAACCAGCACGCCCCACACCGGGACCGCGTGCGGGCGACCGTCGGGGCGCGTCGTGGCGATCCAGTAATTCCGGGCGCGCTCCAGCCGTTCGAGGGCGAACGACCACGGCAGCACACCCTCAGTCGTCTCAGGAATGCCGTATCCGGGCACATGCGGGCGGCCGATCGACACAGGGTCCACCTTACGAGTCATCGTCTGCTCTCCTTGGCTCATAGACTCGCATGAGTCTAGCGCAAATTCCCCGCGCGATCATCCAGCGGCCACCCCATCGGGACAAAAAACGGGTGACTGCTCAGGCAGCCACCCGTCTAGTTACACCATGCGATCTGCCGATATCAGGTCTGTACGGTCCCGCCCAGGTGACCGTGACGGCGCAGCGTCTTCTCGAACTCCACCGCGAAGAAGACGGAGCTTGACAGGATCAGCACGATAATCAACTCGGTCGCGTTGAGCGATGTCGTCTCGAAGATCGTGTGGCCGATGGGCGTGAACACGGCAAGGAACTGGAGCACAGCCGTCAGCAGCACGGCGCCAAGCAGCAGTTTGTTCCGCGTAAGCGGCGCCTCAATGGCCGACGCATCACCAGCGTGGATGGCGGACACATGCGCCACCTGCGACAGCGCGAGGATCATGAACGCGATGGTACGCGCCTTGGTCAGCGCCTCATCCGACGGGTCATGCCAGCCGCCGGGGAACTGGTCTAGCGCCCACACATAGCCGAGCAGCGTCGTCACGCCAAGCCAGAGGCCGACCCAGATCACGTGACGGCCCACGCCCTGCGCAAAGATGCTCTCGCGGGGCGGGCGCGGTTTGCGCTTCATCACGTCTGCCTCACCCGGCTCGAAGCCAAGCGCCACGGCGGGAAGGCCATCCGTGACCAGGTTGATCCACAGAATCTGGATCGCCAGCAGCGGTACGCGCAGCCCGACCAACAGTGCGAGGAACATGGTGATGATCTCGCCAGTGTTGGTTGCCAGCAGATAGCGGATAAACTTGCGGATGTTGTCGTAGATCGTGCGGCCTTCTTCGACCGCCGCCACGATCGTCGCAAAGTTGTCGTCGGTCAGTACCATATCCGACGCGCCCTGGCTGACGTCTGTGCCAGTGATGCCCATCGCCACGCCAATGTTCGCCTGCTTGAGCGCGGGGGCGTCGTTCACGCCGTCACCGGTCATCGCGACGATGTGCCCGTGCGATTGCAGCGCTTCGACAATGCGAAGCTTGTGCTCGGGCGTCACGCGCGCATAGACCGACACTTCCTTCACTGTCTCGCGGAGCTGCTCGTCGCTCAACTGGTCGAGTTCGACGCCGGTCATGGCGCGGTCGCCTTCGGAGATCAGCCCGAGTTGCTTGGCGATCGCCTGTCCGGTCAGCGCGTGATCGCCGGTGATCATCACCGAGCGGATACCCGCGCCCTTCGCCACCTGGATCGCGCGCTTGGCTTCGCTGCGCGGCGGGTCGACAATGCCCACCAGGCCGAGCAGCGTCAGGTCGCGCTCAAGTGTCTCGGGCGTCGGGTCTTCGGGAAGTGAGTCCAGCGGGCGATAGGCCAGGGCCAGAACGCGCAAGCCCTCATTCGCCATCCGGTCGATTTGCTGGCGCCAGGCTTCGCGCCGCTCGTCATCCAGCGGGTGCGGGCCGTCCGGCATGGTTTCTTCGGTCGCCCAGGCGAGCAGTTGATCGGGCGCGCCCTTGGTGAACGCGACATACGGCGCGTTCTCAAACAACTGCTTGACGAATTTACCGCGCGGTTCGTGGATGGTTGTCATCGCCTTGCGCTCGGAGCTAAATGGTAGCTCGCCGACGCGCGGCAGCTCTTCCTCAAGCGCCGAACGAGTCCACCCGGCTTTGCGCGCCGCCACCAGCAAGGCGCCTTCCGTCGTGTCACCGACCACGCCCCACGGCCCGTCTTCGTTGACCTTTTCAAGATACGCATCGGTGCTCAGCGCGGCAACCCTGAGCAGCCTTGCCAGCACCTCGTCATCGACCGGGTTGATCTCATTGTCGCCCTCGTAAAATTCGCCGACCGGCTCGTACCCGACGCCCGTCACGCGGACGTCGTCGCGCCCTGGCAGCGCGAGCGTTGTCACCGTCATTTCGTTACGGGTGAGCGTGCCGGTCTTGTCCGAGCAGATCACCGACACCGATCCGAGCGTTTCCACTGCGGGCAGCTTGCGGATCAGCGCATTGCGCCGGATCATGCGCCGAGCACCGAGCGCCAGCGCGATCGTGATCACCGCCGGAAGTCCCTCAGGGATGGCCGCCACTGCGAGGCTGATCGCCGTAAGGAGCATCTCGCGCACGTCCTCACCGCGAATGACGCCGATGACAAACACCAGCACGCACACCGCAAGCGCGGCGCCCGCCAGGTAAATACCCATCTTCTCAAGGCGGTCCTGGAGCGGCGTGCGGCCTTTTTCGACGCCCTGAAGCAGCGCGGCGATGGTTCCAAGCTGCGTCTTCACACCTGTCGCGACCACGGCCAGCGTGCCGCGCCCATAGGTGACAGTCGTGCCCATGTACACAAGGTTGCGCCGGTCCGCAAGGCCGGGCGGCGGCTCGGTGTCGGGCAGGGGTTCATCGATCTTCTCGACCGCGGTCGACTCGCCAGTGAGCGCCGCTTCATCGACCTGCAAGTTCGCGGATTCGAGCAGGCGACCATCGGCAGGGATCCGGTCGCCCGCTTCCAGCAACACAATATCGCCGGGAACCAGGTCGTCGGCGCTGATTTCCTGCACGTGGCCGTTGCGCCGCACGCGAACATGCGGCGTCTGCATCGCGCCGAGCGCGGCGAGCGCTTGCTCCGCCTGATATTCCTGGAAAAAGCCGAGCGCCGCATTCAGCACGACGATCGCCATGATGACGATCGCGTCGGACGCGTCGCCGATGATCAGCGAGATCACCGCAGCGACAATCAGCACGATGACCATCACGCTCGAGAACTGCTCGATCAGGATTTGTAACGGAGTGGTCGCTTCGCCCTTGGGGAGCACGTTCTTGCCGTATTCGGTCTGACGGCGCTCCGCCTCCTCGCTGGTTAACCCGGCAGCCGGATCCGTCTCAAGGCGCTGGATCGTTTCGTCAACGGAAAGGGCATACCACTTGTCGCCGGTGGCTGCTGTTGTGGTGGTCTGTTCTGCTTCCGCAATCGCCATAGAATTTCAAGTCCTTTCTCCGTCGAAGTTCAGTGTCGCGCCTGCGGCGTTCAGCAGCCGGGGCTGATTGTGCATTTGCTTCACGAATAGTTCAGATTATACGCAAATGGCGTGGCGTCTACCCCCAATTTTGAGGGGGAGCGCCCGTTGAACACAAGCGGCGGCCGATGCTATAATGCCCACTAGACTGTCTGGCGCTCCAAACGGCTGCGAAAGGCGCGTGCTTAATGCCCAAAAAAGAACTGATCGCCGACATTCAGGCCGCCCGCCAGCGGCTGCTCAATGCCATCGACGGCCTGACTGACGATCAGATGATGCGCCCCGGCGTGGTCGGCATCTGGTCGGTGAAGGACACGCTTGGACATATCGTCGCGTGGGAAGCGGAGCTGGTCACCACGCTGTCACGGCTAGATCAATACCGGCGTCGCCCACCGAACATCGTTGAGATTGAAGACGTCAACGAGTGGAACGCAGAGCAGTATCACACCAACGCGCGCCGGACGTTGCAGGCAGTGCTCGACGACTTTCATGGCGTGCACAAGCACCTTCTCCAGGTCTTGGAAGAGCTAGACGAGCGGATATTGGACGATAACCGGCGCTTCCCCTGGATGGAAGGCGAGCCGCTCAGCTATCTCGTGCTCGAAAACTCCGCATGGCACGAGGAAGAACACGCCGAGAATATCGAACAGTGGCGCGCGGATGAAGGGCTCTAGCTTGGCAGAAGAACGCGTGCGCCGCCCCCCCGGCGTGACGCTGGCGCTGGTCGCGGTCGCGCTGCTATACGGGGTGCGGCCGCTGCTCGAAGCGGCGCTTTTTCACCGGCTAGACGCCACCGCCGACGAGGCGCTGATCCCCGGCGGGATCACGATCAGCGTGTGGACCTCGGTCGAGGGCGCGGTCGGCGGGGTGATGCTGATTCTGTGCGCTCTAACGTGGATCGGGCGCCCGCCGCGCATCCGCTGGGCGCTCATCGGGGCGATGATAGCGCTCACTGCGGTGAACCTGTTTCGCATCATTCAGGCGTGGGGCACGACGCCCGACCCGGTCTTCGGCGGGCAGGTGCAGTCCGCGTTGCGGAACGTGCTGTTGTGCCAGTTCCCGCTGATGGTGCTCGTGCCGCTGTATGTAGTGTGGTACCTGAACCGCGCCCCAGCGCGCGCGTTTTTCCGGCAGGCATCCGAGCGGAAAACCCGCCACGCCACGACGCCTGCACCCCGCGCGGATGGCGCATCCGAGGGGCCAACGCCGCGTTAACACAGCGTTAACCAGAGGCTAACCGGGATCGTGTATTTCGATTTTTGGCGTAGTTAGCGATCACCGATCTACAATACTCAGATCGTTTTTTCCACTCTTCCAATGCCCCCTAACCCATGTTATAATTTGTTGACGTTCTCCTCAGAAATATCGAGCTGATACGGCGCACGAGACAACTGCAAGGATGACAGAAGTGGTCTCTATCAGCGACACGCCAGGAGGCAACGTAATTCCGGTGATTCAGGAACTCATGAACCGTGCAGACCAGCGTGGGTATGTGACGTTCGAAGATGTGTTGGAGTTGCTAGACGAAGACAGTGACGACGTAAACGCAATCGAAGCGGTGTTGGATGAGCTGGACGAGCTGGGGATCGAGTTACGACAGAAGAAGTCAGTCGACGACGATGACGATCTTCTGTCGCACGACAACGAGCTAGAAGCCGAAGAAGAAGCGCAAGACCCTGGCGTTGGGGACATCAACGCCGTCTCCGCCGACGACCCTGTCGGGCTGTACTTCCGCCAGATGGCGCAAGAGCCGCTTCTCACAGCGGAAGAAGAAATCGAGCTTGCGAAGCGCATCGAAGCGGGCCGTGAAGCCATGGCCAAGCTGCAGGAAGTCGATCCCGACAGCGAGGAAGCGGAGCGCCTCAAGGAGATCATCGCGGACGGGCAGTTGGCGCGCGAGCATCTTGGGCGGGCCAACACGCGGCTCGTGGTCAGCATTGCGAAGCGTTACATGGGCCAGGGGCTGCCTTTTCCGGACCTGATCCAGGAAGGCAACGTCGGGCTGATGCGCGCGGTCGACAAGTACGACTATAAGCGCGGTAACCGCTTCAGCACCTACGCGACCTGGTGGATCCGGCAGGCGATCACCCGCGCGCTGGCGCAGAAGACGCGCACGATCCGCATCCCGCTCCACATGACGGAGCGCATCCGCCAGATGTACCGCACCGCGCAAGTCCTCGAGCAGACGCTCGGCCACCGCCCCACCCCCGAAGAAATCGCCAAAGAGATGGAACTGCCGCCGGAAAGCATTCGCGGCATGATGGACGCCAGCCAGCACGCGATTGCGCTGGAGCGCCCAGTTGGCGACGACGGCGACAGCGAGTTCGGGGATTTCATTGAAGACCAGGACTCACCCAGCCCGGTCGAGGCGGCGACGCAGCACCTGCTCCAGGAGACGATCGAGGAAGTGCTGAGCGAGCTGACCCCGCGCCAGAGCCACATTCTGCGCCTGCGCTTTGGCCTGGGCGGCGGCGAGCCGCACACGCTCGAGGAAATCGCCAACAAGTTCGGCCTCAGCCGCGAGCGCATTCGCCAGCTTGAGAAAGAGGCGCTGCGGCGCCTGCGTCATCCGCGTCTGGCGCACAACCTGCGCGACTATCTCAGCTAACATCCGCCCGTATAAGGCGTCGTTTTCTGGCCGGGAAGTGTAAAAGCTTCCCGGTCTTTGTTTTTTCAGCTAAATAGCTATTTTTTGCCTTGCCAGCCGGGCACCTTTCGTGTATACTGAGCCGCGATGAGGTTCGTTATGGCGACGTCGCCAAGTGGTAAGGCAAGGGTCTGCAAAACCCTCATCGTGGGTTCGATTCCCACCGTCGCCTCAACACGCGGGAGCTACGAATAGCTCCCGCGTTGTGTTTCCCCCGTCGCTGAGGGAGCCTGACCGGTGACACGTCCTCGCACGCCCGCCAGACACCTCGCGCTTGCTGTGGCGCTTCTGCTGCTCATGGCGGCGATCCGGCTGCACAACCTCACCCTGCAAGAGCCATTCATCGACGAGGGCGCACATGTCCAGCGGGCGCGCGTGGTGTGGAGCTTTGACGAGCACCCCGGCCGCTTCGCCAACGGCAAACTGCTGTTGTACTACTGGCTCGGGCTGTTCGAACTGCCGCCAATCAGCGCGCTATGGATCGCACGCACTGCAATCGCGCTCGCGTCCCTGCTGACGGGTGCGGCGGTCTACGCGATCGCGCGAATGGCAGGCAGTGCGGGAGCCGGAGCGCTCGCCCTGGCCGCGTACGCCGTGCTACCGCTGGCGTTTTTCTTCGAGCGCATGGCGCTGGCCGATCCCTTTGCCGCGATGTTTGCCGCGCTCGCCGTGTGGCAAAGCGTGCGCTTCGCCCGGCGCCCCACCGTCCGCGCCGCGATCGCCGTAGGGCTACTGTGCGCCGCCGCAACGCTCGCCAAGCTCACCACCGGGCTCGTGCCACTGATACCGCTCGCCGCTGCGCTCGCCTGCTTTCCGCCGCGCGGGAACAACCGCTCTGTGTGGTGGTACGAGTGGCGGCGCCGCTATGGAACGGGGATCGCACTCGCCTGGGGAATCGTCGTGCTGTGCTGGCTGCCGGTCGTCGTTCCGGCTGCCGTCGCGCAGGTGCGCGGCGATCCGTTTACGCTCGTCAACGGCGCGAACCTGGCAGACCTGGGCGATCCCGCTCCCCTGGCCGAACTGCGCGCCGCCATCCCCGCCATCGCCCGGTATACGTCCGCGCCGCTGCTGGTGGGGTCTGGCGCCGCGCTGATCGGGCTGGCGTGGCGCGCCCGGCGCGACCCGTCGCTCCGCACATGGGCGGCTGCGCTGATCGCGTGGACGGTGCTGCTTGCGCTGCTGCCGCCGGTCGCGTCGCGGAACGTCCGCACGCGTTACTTCATGCCGCTCGCCGCGCCGCTAAGCGTCACCGCCGGATGCACCGCGTGGGTGCTGTGGCGCGCGCGCCGCCCGCTGATCCGTCTGGCAGTGGCGTCGGCTAGCGCGATCTGGCTGGCGGGGTTCGCGATCCCGTTTGCGCTGACGGCAGTCCGCACGCCGGACGACTTGCGGCTTCCGCCCAACGATGCGGCCGTATTCCTGGGGGGCAACTTCGCCGGAGACGCCATGCGCGAGGCCGCCCGGTTGATCGACGCAGCCGATCCGTCTGTTCTCGTCCTGGCGGACCGCGCAACCTGCGACATGCTGACGTTCTTCACCGCGCGCCCGATCACCTGCGCGGACGACATTGCCCGCCCGGTGGAGCTGCTCAACGCGCCGGAGAGCTACGTGGTGCTGAATGGACACGAGCCTCAGCCGGAACGGTTGAGGCTCGTGTGGGAGCTTGTGGGAGAGTTCGAGCGCCCGGCCCTGCAGGAGCGCGCAGGCGTCACGCGGACCGTGCAGGTGTGGCGCGTGCGCGCGCCGTAGCGGGCTTACTGCTCGAGCGTGCTGGTATCGCCTTCGTCCTGGCCGAGCACGCGCGCTTTCAGCAGACGGCGCATGATCTTGCCGCTGCGCGTCTTCGGCAGGCTGTCCACAAAATCGATCGTCGCGGGCTTGGCGATGGGACCGACCTCGTGCCCGACGTGGTCACGTAGTTCCTCAGCCAACCGCTGCGACGGCTCAACGCCCGCCACCAGGATGCAGTACGCCTTGATGACGTGACCGCGCACCTCGTCCGGCACGCCGATCACCGCCGCCTCGGCGACCGCTCGATGGCTGACCAACGCGCTCTCGATCTCCGCTGTGCCGAGCCGGTAGCCGCTGACCTTAATCACGTCATCCACGCGGCCGATCACCCAGATATACCCGTCTTCGTCGCGCTTGGCGCTGTCGCCGGTCATGTACAGACCGGGGAAGCGGCTCCAGTAGTTGTTAACGTAACGCTCCGGATCGCCGTACACCGTGCGGAGCATCGCAGGCCACGGGCGCTTGATCACCAGGTAGCCCTCTTCGTTCGGCCCAACCGGCTCGCCTTCTTCATTCAGCACGTCGATTTCGATCCCAGGGAGCGGTAGCGTCGCGCTGCCGGGCTTGAGCGGAGTGGACGGCATGGGCGAGATCATGAATGCGCCCGTCTCCGTCTGCCACCACGTATCCATGATCGGGCAACGCTCCTTGCCGATGACGCGATGATACCAGCGCCACGCCTCGGGGTTGATCGGCTCGCCCACGCTGCCGAGCAAGCGCAGCTTCGACAGATCGTGCCGGTTCGGCCACGCGTCGCCGAAGCGCATCAGACCGCGAATGGCGGTCGGCGCGGTGTAGAGGACCGTCACGCCATGCCGTTCCGCAATATCCCACCAGCGATCGGGGAACGGGTAGTTCGGCGCGCCCTCGTACATCAGGCTCGTCGCGCCGAGCAGCAGCGGCCCGTAGACGATGTAGCTGTGCCCGGTCACCCAGCCCGGATCGGCCGCGCACCACCACAGGTCGTCGTCCTGCAGGTCAAAGACCCACTTAAGCGTGGTCGCGATGCCGACCATGTAGCCGCCATGCGTGTGCAGGATGGCCTTCGGCGCGCCGGTCGTGCCGCTGGTGTACAGCAGATAGAGCGGGTCTTCGGCGTCCATCTGTTCGGTTTCGATGTGCGCGTCGGCGATGGGCAGGTTCATCAGGTCGTGATACCACAGGTCGCGCCCCGGCTCCATGTGAATGTCCTGCCCCGTGCGCTTGACAACGATCACCGTCTGGACGCTAGGCGCGCGCTGGAGCGCCTCGTCCATAATATCCTTCAGGGGGACGATATTCCCGCGCAGCCACGCGCCGTCCGCCGTGATCGCGATCTTGCTCTGGCTGTCCTCAATGCGGCCATGCAGCGCCTCGACCGAGAAGCCGCCATACACAACGCTGTGCACCGCGCCGATCTTCGCGCAAGCCAGCATCGCGACGATGATCTCTGGGATGCGCCCCATGTAGATCGTGACGCGATCGCCCCGCTCCACGCCCATCGCGCGCAGGACGCTCGCAAACCGGCTGACCTCGCGGTTCAACTGCTGATAAGTGTAAGTGCGGGTTTCGTAGTTTTCGCCTTCCCAGATCAGAGCAGCCTTATTGCGCCGCCAGCTTCTAACGTGCCGGTCGAGTGCGTTCAAAACAATATTGGTCTTGCCACCCACAAACCACTGATAGAAAGGAGCATTCGACTCGTCGAGCGTCGTATGCCACGGCTCGTACCACTCGAAGTTCTCCCGCGCGATCTCCGCCCACGTGCCGGGCATGTCGACGAGCATCGCCTGCTGCAGCGCCTGCAGGTCGTCGAGCCGGCTGCGCGCCATGACGGCCTCACTGGGATAATACATCCCGCCGTTTTGGTCTCCGCTGCGTGCCATGTAAGAGCCTCCTACAGTGTACCATACAGCCGTTCTTGACGGCATTATAGTCATTCGGCCCGCAAGCGGCAAATTTAATAGTTATTTATAGCTTATTTAATGGATATTAAGAGCATCCCCCTTCCCCGGGCGCAACACCATGCGGACACATGCAGCAGTATGCTGTCGCGAAAACCGAGGTCGTCCAGCAGATTCTGGATCGCGCGCTCGGCTCGGAATAAGCTGTGCGTTTCCGTCATGGAGCGGAATCAAAAACCCGGGAACCGCACGCCAGCGATCCCCGGGTCGTATAGCTGGATTACGCCCGCTCGCCGAGCAGTTGGTAATACTTGACCAGCGTCTTCATGCCACGCTCGAAGCAGGCCAGCGTGAATTTCTCATTTGGGCCGTGCAGGTTGTCGTCCTGCAAGCCGAAGCCCATCAGCACCACTGGCGCGTTCAGCGCGCTCTGGAACTTGCCGACAATCGGCACCGACCCGCCCTCGCGCACGAACGTCGGGCGCTTGCCGAAGCCGAACTCGAACGCCTCTACTGCCGCCTGCATCTCGGGCGACTTCACATCGACCACCGCCCAGCGACCGTGATGTAGCAACCGGACCTCGCTGGTCACCGTGGGCGGCGTCAGCGCGCGGACGTAGTCGCGCACCAGCGCATAGATCTCTTCGGCGTCCTGCTCCGGCACCAGGCGGCAACTGACCTTCGCCATCGCCTTCGCCGGAAGCACGGTCTTCGTGCCCTGGCCCGTCCACCCGCTGACCAGGCCGTTAATCTCTAGCGTCGGGCGGATACCGGTGCGCTCGTGCGGCGCGAACTCCGCCTCGCCCCACGACTGCGGGACGCCCGTATCACGGCGAAGCTGCTCCTCGCGGAGCGGCGTCTTCGCCAGCTCGGCGCGCTCCTCGGCGTCCGGTACGATCACGCGATCGTAGAAGCCGGGCACTGTAATTCGCCCCTGCTCGTCATGCAGCTTCGCCAGGATCTCGACCAGCGCCTGCGCCGGGTTGTGGACCACGCCGCCAAACGTGCCGGAATGGAGGTCATGCTGCGGGCCGCGTACCTCGACCTCCATATACACGATGCCACGCAGACCGTAGACAATCGACGGCTCGTCCAGCGACTTCATGCCGGTATCGGAAATAACGACCAGATCCGCCGCCAGCCGCTCGGCATTGGCGTCCACGAACGGGTACAGGCTGTCGGACCCCGACTCTTCCTCGCCCTCGATCACAAACTTGACGTTAACCGGCATCTCCCCCGACGCCAGCAACGCCTGGACCGCCTTCATCTGCGCGAAGGTCTGCCCTTTGTCGTCGGTCGCGCCGCGTGCGTACAGGTTACCATCGCGGATCACCGGCTCGAACGGGTCGCTTTTCCAGTGCCCTTCGGGGTCATCCACCGGCTGCACGTCATAATGCCCATAGATCAACAATGTCGGTTTGCCGGGCGCGCCGAGCCATTCGGCGTACACAATCGGGTGGCGCTGCGTCTCGACGATCTCCACCTGCTCCATACCGATCGTCTTGAGGTGGTCCGCAATCCACTCGGCGGCGCGATGCACGTCGCCATTGTGCTCAGACATCGTGCTGATGCTCGGAATTCGCAGCAGTTCAATCAGTTCTTCGAGGAACGCATCGCGGTGCGTGTCAATGTATTCGTAGGGGTTCATGACGGCTCCTTCAGCGGGTGAAGCACGGCTCTCGGCGGGCGATTATAACAGACATCTTTGGCAGGTAGGCAAAGCGCCCGGCGGGGTGCTATAATGCGCCGCAGCCCACACGTGAGAAGGCAGCCGCATGAGCCAGCCCTTGACCGCGCCGCAGCACCCTGAGTACCTCGCCACGCTGTACGAAATCACGCGTACGCTCAACTCCACCCTGGACCTTGACGAGGTGCTTGAGAACGTCATGGACCGGGTGATCGAGGTCACCGGGGCGGAGCGCGGATTCCTGATGCTGCGCGACTCGGTCCAGGCGCCGCTGGAATTCCGCGTCGCACGCGGCATGGAGCGGGACGTGCTGGAGCTTCCCGAATTTCAGGTCAGCACGACCATCATCCGTCGCGTGGAGCAAACCCGCGAGCCATTGCTGACCGACAACGCCCAGTTTGACGAGCGCTTCACCAGCGGGCAGAGCATTATGGTGCTCGGCCTGCGCTCGATCCTGTGCGTGCCGATCCTGGTAAAAGAGCGGCTGATCGGGCTGATCTATGTCGACAACCGGCTGCAAAGCGGGCTGTTTGACGAGGGCCACCTCGCGCTGCTGACAGCGTTCGCCAGCCAGGCGGGCACCGCCATCGAAAACGCGCGGCTGTACAAGATCGCCGTCGAAAAGGGCCGCCTGGAGCAGGAGCTTCAGATGGCGCACGACATCCAGCGCGGCCTGCTCCCGACCACACTCCCCGACTTCCCCGGCTACGAGATCGTGGCGGACTGGCGCTCGGCGCGGCAGGTCGCGGGCGATTTCTACGACTGGTTTAAACTGCCGGACGGCCGCCTCGGCGTGGTTGTGGGGGATGTGTCCGACAAGGGCGCGCCCGCCGCGATCTTCATGGCCGTCGCGCGGAGCCTGATCCGCAGCAGCGCGCAAACCGCCGCCACGCCCGAAGAAGCGCTTCAGCACACCAACCGCCTGATCGCGGAAGACGCCCGCGCGGGGATGTTTGTGACCGTTTATTACGCCATTCTCGCGCCGCAGGGCGAGGTGACCGGAGTCAGCGCGGGGCACAACAGGCCGCTGCTGGTCCGCGCCGCGCAAGGAGAGGCCGAGTTCCTGCCGCGTGGGGGTCGCGCGATCGGCTGGTTCGACGAGCTTCCCGTTCAGGCCATTCAGCGCCGCATGCAGCCCGGCGACGTGCTGGTGCTCTACACCGACGGCCTGACCGAAGCCGAGAACCTGCAAGGCGAGCCCTACGGTGAGGCGCGGCTGGCCGACGTGGTGCGTCGTGCGATAGGATTGCCCGCCGCCGAGGTGCTGAAGCGGATCAACACGTCCGTCGCGCAGTTCATGGGCGCCGCGCCACCCTTTGACGACACGACGCTGGTCGTCATTCGCCGCACCGGCGGATCCGTATTAAGGTCAACATGAGCGAAGAACGTCTCCAGAAGTTGATCTCTCAGGCGCGGATCGCCTCGCGCCGCGCCGCCGAGCAGATGATCCTTGAAGGCCGCGTGACGGTCGACGGGCGCGTCGCGCAGCTTGGCGACAAAGCCGACCCTGCCGTGCACGACATCCGTGTCGATGGGAAGCGGCTCGCGGCGCGGCCTGAATACGTCTACATCCTGCTGAACAAGCCGCGCGGCGTCGTCTCGGCAAACAAGCGCGAGGCGCACGAAAAGCGGCGGCTGGTGCGGGAGCTGGTACCGCACAAAGGGCACCTGTTCACTGTGGGGCGGCTCGATGCGGACAGCGAAGGGCTCGTTCTGCTGACCAACGATGGTGAGCTGGCCGACCGGCTGATGCACCCGCGCTATGGACACACCAAGACCTACGAGGTGCTGGTCGAGGGAACGCCCACGCAGGATGCGCTGGACCAGTGGCGTCAGGGCGTGCCGCTCGGCGACGAGATCAGCGCGCCCGCAAAGGTCCGCGTGATGACCACCACACCGGAAGGAACCTGGCTTCAGGTGATCCTGCGCGAAGGGCGCAAGCGGCAGATCCGCCGCATCGCCAGCCAGCTTGGCTACCCGGTCAAGCGACTGATCCGTACCAAGATCGAGATGCTAGAGATCGGCCACCTGCGCCCCGGCCAGTGGCGCGAGCTTTCTCCGGCTGAAGTTCGCCTGCTGAAAGAGAAGACGGGCACGTAATCCACACCCAAGAATCAGGAGACTATGGCACACAGTTCAACCCCCATGCGGTTTTCCGCCCATGAAATCGTCTACCGGCAAGACCAGATCGACCGGCGGCGGGGCTTCCTGCGCGACGTGCTGATGCGCGGGATCGGCTTCAACCTGCTGGTCAACGTGACCGTGATCGACGCGGATCGCGTGCCGGATGAAGGACCATTGCTCGTCGTGATGAACCACCTGGCGGCGATCGATCCGTTTGTGGTGGTCGGCGCGGTGCGAAACCGTTACATCGTGCCGATGTCGAAAGTCGAAAACACGCAGCACCCCATCATCGGATTGATGGCGAAGGCATGGGGCGCGTACCCCGTGCGGCGCGGCGAGGTGGACCGTCAGGCGATCGCCACCACGCTCGAATTGATGCGCCAGGGACGCGCCGTGCTGATCGCGCCAGAGGGCACGCGCAGCCCTGCTTTGCAGGAAGCGAAGCACGGCATGGCCTATCTGGCAACCAAAGGCGACGCGATCGTGCTGCCGGTGGGAATCGAAGGGACCGATCGCTTCCCTGGGACCCTGCTGCGTCTGCGCCGCACGCCGATCACCTTGCGCTTCGGCGTCCCGTTCCGCTTCAAGACCAGCGGCAACACCCGCATCCCGCGCGACGAGCTACACCTCATGACGCAGGAAGCGATGTACCAGCTTGCCGCGTTGATTCCGGAACACCGGCGCGGCGTGTATGCCGACCTCAGCAAGGCAACCACCGACACGCTGCAATTTCTCGGGTAGCGGCGGGCTGGCCCGGTATGGTACTCCACTGCCCGCAGGAAGCCGGGCTATAATGGCATCAACGGCTCCGGCCGTATGGGACAGTCGTTCAAAACAGGAGTGATCTGGATGTCCGAGGGACCGAAATACGCTTATTTTCAGGGCAAGATCGTGCCGATCGAAGAAGCCAAGATCAGCGTCATGACGCACGCGCTGCACTACGGCACCGGCGCGTTCGGCGGGATGCGCGCCTATTGGAACGACGAAGAAGAGCAGCTTTACATCTTCCGGCCGATTGACCACTTCAAGCGCCTGCTCTCCTCGGGGAAAATGCTGTTGATGGACCTGCCCTATACGCCCGAGTCCATGCTTGAGATCCTGATCGAGCTGCTGCGCAAAGAGAACTATCGCACCAACGTCTACATCCGCCCGCTGATCTACAAGTCGTCGGTGGGTATCGGCGTGCGCCTGCACGACCTTGATGCGGATTTCACCATGTTCGCCCTGCCCTTCGGCAGCTACATCCCGAACGAAGAAGGCTCGCGCGTGACGTTCTCGTCGTGGCGACGAATCGATGACAACAGCATCCCGGCGCGCGGCAAGATCACGGGCGCCTACGCGAACTCTGCCCTGATCAAAACCGACGCGACGCTGGCCGGGTTCGACGAGGCGCTGGTCCTCAACGAAGACGGGCATATCGCCGAGGGCAGCGCCGAGAACTTCTTCATGGTCCGCGACGGACAGGTGATCACCCCGCCGATCTACTCGAACATCCTCGAAGGGATCACGCGCCGCACGGTGATCCGGCTGATATGCGACGAAATCGGCCTGCCCGTGGTCGAGCGGCCGATTGATCGCACCGAGGTATTCCTGGCGGATGAAGCGTTCTTCTGCGGGACGGGCGTGCAGATCGTGGCGATCGCCGAGGTCGATCACCGCCCGATCGGCACGGGCAAGCTTGGGCCGGTTGTCACGCAGTTACGAAAGCTCTACTTCGACACCGTCCGCGGGAAGCTCAACCGCTACAAGGAATGGTGCACGCCGGTGTATCCGGCCTAGCAGGAAGCGGTCGCGCGCGCCGGACAGCATCAGCGCCGCGTGACAAAGCGCCAACCCGGCAAACGTCATCTCGCAGAACAGCGCGGTGGTTGAAATGTCGCGCTGTTCCAGGTACCAGCGAACAAACATATATACCCCGCCGAGAACCCCGGCAATGATGCCCGTTGGGCGCGAGCTGGGGTTTTTCGTCATTCCGGCGACGCTCAGCGGCGCGGCGAAGATCACCGCCCGTATCAGATACGTGCCGATGAAGATCTGCTCGTGGCACTGCTCCCGCGTGTAGTACGGGCTGGCGGAGAACATGTAGCCGAACGCCTTCACCTTGTCGATCACGATGGCGACCAGCACCACAATGACCAGTCCCGTCGCCAGCGGCTGCCCGTCCGGCTGCTGCAACAGCAGGATCAGATTGAACACGAACAGGACGTAAAGGGAAATATCCCAGTGGATTTCGTTGGTCAGCCACAAAGCACTGAGGATTTCGCGAAGCTCGTCCATGCAGGAAAGGCTCCTGTACCTGTCGAGAGTCCCGGTCGCGCGCCGCGCCGGGCGCCACACACAGGGCCGATTGTACTCGAACTTTCGACGCATGAGAAACGCGCCGAACCCGCCGTACCGTTCTGCCGCTTGACGCCTGGTGGCCGATCCTTTACAATTCCTCACCTGGAGCGCATCCCGATCTTCTGCCGATTTATTGAGACACTGGTATGTTCGAAAGCCTTAGTGATCGCTTGCAAGATGTCTTTGAGCAGCTTGGCCGCAAGGGCAAGCTGACCGAAGAAGACGTCACCACTGCGCTGCGCGAAGTGCGCATGGCGCTGCTTGAGGCAGACGTCAACCTCAAGGTCACCAAGGACTTCATCAGCCGTGTGCGCGAGCGCGCGATCGGCGCCGAGGTTCAAAAGAGCCTCAAGCCCTCGCAGCAAGTCATCAAGATCGTCCATGAAGAGCTGATCGAAACGCTCGGGCAGCCGGGCCGCCTGAACCTCAGCGGGCCGTCGCCGCGCGTGATCATGCTCGTCGGGCTGCAAGGCTCCGGTAAGACGACCACCGCCGCCAAGCTCGCGCTGATGCTGCGCCGCGACGGTCGCCGCCCATGGCTGATCGCCTGCGACACCTATCGCCCCGCTGCGGTGGACCAGCTTGTCACGCTCGCCAAGCAGATCAACATCCCGTACCATGAAGAAGGCGTGTCCGCCCCGCCCGTCGAGATCGCGCAGCGCGGTCTGGCGAAGGCGAAGGAAGCGGGCGCGTCGGTCGTGCTGATCGACACGGCGGGCCGTCTGCAGATCGACCAGCAGATGATGGACGAGCTCAAGGCGATCCGCGACAAGACGCAACCCGCCGAAATTCTGCTGGTCGCCGATGCGATGACCGGTCAGGAAGCGGTTCGCATCGCCGAGGGTTTTAACGAGAACGTCGGGCTGACCGGGCTGATCCTCACGAAGGTCGACGGTGACGCGCGCGGCGGCGCGGCGATCTCGATGCGCGAAGTGACCGGCGTCCCGATCAAGTTCCTGGCGACCGGCGAAAAGCTCGACGCGTTCGAGCCGTTCCATCCGGACCGGCTGGCGTCCCGCATCCTCGGCATGGGCGACGTGCTGACGCTGATCGAGCGTGCGGAGCAAGCGTTCGACCAGCGCGAGGCCGAAGAACTTCAGCGCAAGATGCTGAAGAACCAGTTCACGCTCGAAGACATGCTCAAGCAGCTTCAGCAAGTCAAGCGGATGGGGCCGATCGGGCAGATTCTTGACATGCTGCCCGGAATGGGCCGGCTCCGCCAGCAGATCAACATCGACAACGAAGACGCCCAGCGGCAGCTTCGCAAAGTCGAGGCGATCATCCACTCGATGACGCCTGCCGAGCGCCGCAACCCGAAGCTGATGAACGCCAGCCGCAAGCGACGTGTCGCCGCGGGGAGCGGCACAACTGTTGAAGACATCAACGCGCTGCTCAAGCAATTCCGCGAGATGCAGCGCATGATGAAGATGATCGGTAAGGGCCGCATGCCCAACCTACCCGGAATGTTCCGTTAGGCAGGTGCGTGCTGGCCAAAGACGCCGCGCCGGTAAGGCAGTCCTTCCCTGCCCCCTCTGGCCGGTGACGGCAGTTCAATGCATAGGTGCTGTCTGATCACAGCCAAAAAACAGAGGTGAACACACATCATGGTTCGAATTCGCCTGCGTCGCGTTGGACGCAAGAAGCAGCCCAGCTATCGCATCGTCGTTGCCGATTCGCGCAGCCCGCGTGACGGCCGCTACATCGAGGTGATCGGTTTCTACAACCCGCGCACCCAGCCGAGCACGATGACGCTCAAGGAAGATCGCGCGCTCTACTGGCTGAGCAACGGCGCGCAGCCCAGCGACCCGGTCCGCCGGATTCTGGAAAAGCTCGGCACGCTGGCCCGCTATGAGCGGCTGCGCAAGGGTGAGCCGATCGAAGCGCTCGTCGCCGAAGCCGAAGCGCAGGTCGCCGCTGCCGGTACGCCGAGCGCGCGCACCTCGTACGCCGCGCACGAGATTAAGCGCCCGGCGCCGCAGCCCGCGCCTGCCCAGGCTCAGACGCCTGAGCCGCCGCAAGAGCGCGAGTCCGCCACCGAAGCTGAAGAAGCGGTCGACGCCGAGGCGTTGGCTGACGTGCAGGACGCTCCGACTCCTGAGGCCGCCGAAGAAGTGGCCGAGCACGCCGAGGCCGAAGAACTGCCCGGCGGCGACACCGACGCGAAGCCCGAGGTGGACGACGTCGGCGAGAAGTCTGAAGAGCAAGAGCCGCCTGCGGCCGAATAGCCGTCTGGCGCCAACTATTGATTGAACGACACGCGGACAGCGCCGCTTATGCCCGCTGTCCGCGATCGGTTTTTGAGGCGACTGCACCGGATATCCGACCCAGCATGCTGAAAGGACGGGAGCAGATGGTAGAGTTAGTAGAATATATTGCTAAGTCTCTGGTAGACGATCCGTCGCAGGTCCGCGTGACGGAGACCGTGCGCGGCGGCACCATCAACCTGGAGCTAGAAGTCGCGCCGGAAGATATGGGGCGGATCATCGGTAAGAACGGGCGCGTTGCCAACGCGATGCGGACGTTGGTGCGAGTCATGGCCTCGAACGAGGGCAAACGCGCCAACCTAGATATTATCTAGTCCCGCGCGTTATGTCGGTTCGTATTCACCGCCGCCGCAAGGCCCCCCCGCCTTTTCTGCTGTTGGGCCGCGTCCTGCGCCCGCATGGCGTGCGCGGTGAGCTTCGCGTGGAAATCATCACCGCTTATCCTGAGCGGGTCGTTGAGGGCAGGCGCGTCTATCTCGGCACGGATCCCCAGGAAGCCAACACGGCCGAAGCGCGCCGTGTGACCCACGCCCGCCGCCACCAGCAATATCTAATTCTTGAACTCGAGGGCATCACCGATCGCAATACGGCCGAGCTGTATCGCGATCATTACGTGATGGTCGCTCTGGAAGACGCCGTTCCGCTGGAAGAAGGCGAGTTTTACCTGTTCCAGGTGCTCGGCATCGACGTTTATACCGACGAGGGCGAGTATCTGGGCCAGGTCAGCGACGTGATCGAGACGGGCGCCAACGATGTGTACGTCGTGCACGGGCCATCCGGTGAAGTGTTGCTGCCCGACATCGAAGAGTGCATCTTGAAGGTCGATATCCCCGAAGGGCGGATGACCGTTCACATGATGGAAGGGTTACGCGGCGAGTAACAGCGCCGCACCTCTCACGGCAGGGTGAGCCGCATGAGCGCACGGAAATACTGGCTTGGTTTCAACGCGATCAGCGGGATCGGGCCGGTGCGATTCCGCGCGCTGCTACGCCACTTCGGCGATCTAGCTGACGCCTGGGCCGCTGGAGAAAGCGACCTGCGCGCCGCCGGGCTGGATCGCGGCACCGTCGAGAGCATCATCAGCACGCGGGCCACGATCGACCTCGACCGGATGCTGGAACGCGTTGACCGGGCCGGCGCGACCGTCCTCACGCTCGAAGACCCCGACTACCCCGCCCTGCTCGCTGAGCTCCCCGAAGCGCCGCCCGTGCTGTACGTCAAAGGCACGTTGCTCGACCAGGATCGTTGGGCGGTGGCGTTCGTCGGGACGCGCCGCGCCAGCGTCTACGGCAAAGAGGTGACCTACTCGCTGGTGACGCCCCTGGTCCACGCCGGGATCACCATCGTCAGCGGATTGGCGCTGGGGATCGACGCCACCGCACACCGCGCCGCGCTCCAGGCAGGCGGGCGGACGATTGCCGTGCTCGGCACCGGGATCGACGTGATCTACCCGCACGACCACTCCAAACTCGCCGCCGAGATTACGGACAGTGGCGCGCTGGTCAGCATCTTCCCGCCCGGCACCGGCCCGGAAGCGCACAACTTCCCGCTGCGCAACCGGATTGTAAGCGGGTTGGCGCTCGGCACGGTCGTAGTCGAGGCGCCCGCCAGCAGCGGCGCGCTGATCACCGCCGACGCAGCCGCCGAGCAGGGGCGGGACGTCTTCGCCGTGCCCGGCAACATCAACGCGCGGACCAGCGCCGGAACCAACTCGCTTATTCAGGCGGGTGCCAAACTGGTCACCTGCGCCGAAGATATTCTCGAAGAACTGAACCTGACGCGGACCACCGTCGAGACACGCGCGCAGATTGTGGAGATCGCGCCGGATTCGCCCGTCGAGGCGGCGCTGCTCGGCGCGCTGGCCGACGCCCCGCTGCACATCGACGATCTGTGCCAGGCGTGCAGCCTGCCGATCACCGAGGTGAGCAGCACGCTCGCGCTGATGGAGTTAAAGGGTATGGTCCGCCGCCTGGATGGGATGCAGTATGCGCTGGCGCGCAGCGGGGGCGAGCCATACCGGCTTGATTGACGGCGCTCCCCTGCGCTACACCGAAGAAGAGTTGCCTCATGGACCACTTATACGCGTTGATCATGGCCGGCGGAAGCGGCACGCGACTCTGGCCGCTCAGCCGGAAGTCTCGCCCGAAGCAGGTGCTTCCGCTGGTCGAAGACAAGTCGATGTTTCAAATCGCGGTCGAACGGCTGGACCCGCTGCTCCCGCCCGAGCGGGTGATCGTCGTCGCCAGCGGCCCGCTCACGGAGCAGCTTCGCGCCGCCGCGCCTCAAATCCCCGCCGAGAACTACATCGTCGAGCCATCGGCGCGCAACAGCGGCCCGGCAGTTGGCCTCGGCGCGATCCACATCCGGCAGCGCGACCCGGACGCCGTGATCGCGGTGCTGGCGTCAGACCACCACATCGCAGAGAAGGCGCGCTTCCGCGACGTGCTGGCAGCCAGCGCCGAGCTTGCGCGTCAGGGGCACATCGTCACGCTGGGCATCTCCGCGTCGTTTCCCTCGACCGGCTTCGGCTATATCCGCCGGGGCAAGCCGCTCGCCGAAGTGGGCGGATTTCAGGCGTACGTCGCCGAGCAGTTCACCGAAAAGCCGGATGTTGAGACGGCGATCGAGTTCCTTACCAGCGGCGACTATAGCTGGAACAGCGGCATGTTCATCTGGACCGCCGAGCGCGTGATGGACGAGTTCCGCCGCCAGCAGCCGGAGATGTACCAGGGGCTTGAGGCGATCGCCGCCAGCATTGGCACGGACGCCTACGCCGAGACGCTGGAGCAGAACTGGCCGATGATGGCGAAGCTGTCCATCGACTACGCCGTGATGGAACACGCAGAAAACATCGCTGTTATCCCGGTCGATATCGGGTGGAGCGACGTGGGAAGCTGGTCGTCGCTGTACGAAGTGCTCGCGCGCGACCTTGAGGGCAACATCGTGCGCGGGGACCACGACAACGCCATGCGGATCGACACGCGCAACACGCTCGTCGTCAGCAACCGGATGGTGGTGACCATCGGCGTGAAAGACCTGATCATCGTGGACACCGACGACGCGTTGCTCGTCTGCCACCGCGACCGCTCGCAGGATGTCCGCGAGGTGGTGGATCACCTGCGCGAGACAGGCCTTGAAGCGTATCTCTAGGGCTGTGCGATGGTGATTCTCGCGGTCACAGTGGAGCTTGACCTGCCCGGCGTGCTATCGCTGAAAGAGAAGCGCAGCATCGTGAAATCGCTGGTCGCCCGGCTGCACCGCGAGTTCAACGTTGCGGCGGCAGAGATCGCGCTCCATGACGCGTGGCAGTCCGCCGCCATCGGCCTCGCATTGATCAGCACCAGCGCAGGACACGCCGAGTCAATGCTCGCGCGCATCCTGCGCTGGATTGAAGTCACCCGGCCGGACGTCCTGATCGCGTCCCACAGCCAGGAAATCCTGCACTTTAATTACGAGTAACCTGCCCGGCTACTCCTCAGTGATAATCGTGATCGCGTCGATCTCGGCGCGCAGCTTCCGCGAGCGCTCGCCCACCTCGTCAAGCGCGGCTTTTTGCTGCGTGTAACGCTCGTTCATCACACTGAGCTGGCTGAACACCGGCGCCAGGATCTGCTGGCCGTATTGCAGCAGACGCGTGCGCTCACGGTGCGTCAGATCCACCATCGCCTGATGGTAGCTGTTGCGCAGCGTCTCCAGCCGGGTCTCAAGCTCGCGCACGGCGTCGCGCTTCAGCTTGCGCCAGTAGAGCGCCGCCGCCGACAACCCGCCGACCAGCAGCGCTGGACCGACGATCACCGCCGCGATCACTGCGCCCGCCGTCGCCGTGACAGCGCCCGGCGCCGCGACGCCCAGCGCCACCGCAATCGCCCCGCCCAGCATTGCCGTGAACCCGGCAGAAAAGCCGATCAGGTTGGTGCGGAACGTGTTGCGCAGGTCTTCGGCGAGGCTCTGGTCGGTGTATGACTTAAGCTCGCGGTCCGCGATGGCGATCGCTTCTTGCAGCGCGGCCCGCTGCTCCGCATAGCCAGACGCATCGACCGCGCCGGGGTCCTGGCTGAGATTCGTCTCCAGCTCGGTCAGCCGGTCGAGGATGCTGCGCCAGTAGCGGCGGCTGTTGTCCACCACCGCATTGACGTACTGCTCGGAGATGTTCGTGATCTGGTTGATCGCGCCGTTGACGACCTGTTTTTCGAAGTCGGCGCGCATCTCTGTCTCGTTGAGCGCCCGGCCCGCGCGCTGGATGGTCAGGTTTTCGCGGATGAAGTCGCGCCCGCGCTGCTCCACGCCCTCGAAAACGCGATCGAGCTCGCGCTTGGCCGTCGCAAGCTGCTCGTCCAGCCCTTCCGCCTGCCGCTCAAGCTCTTTGCGCAGGCTTTCGGCAAGCGCCGCATCGTTCGTGATCATGCTCGCTTGCTGGTCGATATGCTCGCGGTACTTGCGCACAATCGAGTCGACAAAGTCAAGCTGCGCGTAGAGCTTCTGCTTGGCGGGCGGCACCCGCTGAAACGTCTCTTTGAGGTATTCGCGGACCGGGTTCATCCCGCCCGGATCGTTCGACACCGCCGAGAAGATCCCGCCGTGCCCCTGCTCTTTGAGCGCCTGCCGCGCGGAGATCGTGAAAATCGGCGGGCGCAGGTCCAGCAACTCGACTAACTGCTGTTTGACGAACGTGCGGACTTCCTGCTGCTCGCGCTTCTCAAGCAGGTCCGTCTGGTTGATCACGACGATGATCTTCTTGCCATAATCGCGCGCCAGTTCCAGGTAAAGGCGCTCGGTTTCGGCCAGCGCGCGCTTCGCCGACAGCAGGAAGATCACCAGGTCGCTACGGCTGAGAAATCCCTTGGCGATCTGCTCGTGCCGCCGGAAGACTGATCCCGTCCCCGGCGTGTCCACAATCACCACACCCGGCCCGCCGGTGTTCGGGTGCGTCCACTCGCGGACGATCCCTTCCTCGCGCCAGCGCGGCTCACCGCCACGCCGGTTCGACCAGCGCACCAACTCGATCGCGTCGGTCGTCGGCGTGATGCCCATCGGCAGCAGCGTGTCGCCGAGCAGCGCGTTAATGAAGGTCGATTTGCCCGCGTTGAACTCGCCGACCACGACCACCAGAAAAAACATCTCCTGCAAGTCCGCCGCGTTCTGCTGCAGGCGGCGCTTGTCCTCGGCGCTCGTCTCTCCACCGATCTGCCCGACCAGCTCGGCTGCGTCGTGCAGCAGGCGCACCTCGCGCTCGCGCGCCTCGGCGATCGGCCCTTCCAAGACAATACTTGTCATCAACTCTCGTCAGTCCTTCTCGATACAGCCGCCGTCCGGTCCTGATCCAGCACGGCCAGTCCCCCTTGAATACGCGTCAGCGCGCGTTGTTGCGTCAGCAAGTCCTCTCGCAGCGTGTCCAGCAACTCCGACTGCGACTCGATCAGCCGCGTGAAAGGCGCGGTCGCGTCTTGCCGAAGCTGCACGCCGTAGGCGATCAGTTCCGCTGAGGAATCGCGCAGCAAGCGCAAATATTCCTCGCGGTTCGTGTGCAGTCGCCGCAGATACGCTCGTTTCAGTAGCCACCCACGCAGCGGAACCAGCGCCAACCCGGCGATAATCAGGATCAGCCCCAGGCCGAAGACGAGCAGCACCTGGGCGGCATCGGGAGTCGCGCCGGAAAACGCCGTCACACTCACCACGATCATCAACGCCAGCGCCAGAATCTCCCACAGCGCCAGCAAAACGAGCGTGCTCCGCAGCGTGCGGTCAAGCCGCTCTAATTCGAAGCGCTGTGAGTCCCGCAAAAGCTCGTCCAGCCGGTCGCGCTTGTCGCGGATAAAGCTCGCCTCGTAGCGCAGCGGCGTCTGGATGCGCCCGATCACCTTGTCGGACAGGCTTGGCGGAAGCTCCTTCACCGCGCCGCGCGTGTAATCCACCAGATCGTCGATGTCCTGCAAATCACGGCTTTCCAGGCGCGGGCCGAGCTTATCGACCAGCGGCGGGATGCGCGCGAAAGTGTCCATCACGCGATGCTCGTCCAGCACGCTCTCAACGCGCGTCCGCCCGCCAAAGCGCCGGAACAGCCCGCCCAGCCCGAGCAGTTCCCCGATTCCGCCGAAAAACAGACGGATCCCGCGCGAGAACTGGAACAGATCACCAATAGCCTCGCTGCCGCGCGCCCCGGCTTCGTGCCAGATGGCATCGATCTCGTCGAGCGTGGCGTCGACGGTCTCCTGCTGCGCGCGCCGTCCCTGCTCGATCTGCGCCGCGATGTTGGCGGCCGTTTTGCGGTGCGCGTCGAGCGCCGCCTGCTGGCCCTGGACGAGATCCAGCGCGGTTCGCGTGACGTTCTGTCCGATCTGCAGCGGCGTTTCGAGCTTTTGACGCGCGCGCTGCACGTCGCCCAGCGTCTCTTTAATGTATTCCTCGATGTCCGCAAACCCGCTCTCGTCCCACGCGATCTCGTCGCGGGGCGTTTCGCGCTGCGCGGCGAGCGCCTGCCGCGCCGACACCAGCCAGATCTGCGGCTCGACGCCCAACTGCACGCGCGCCTGCTCCAACACGAACTCGCGGACCTGCTCGCGCTCTTCTGGCTCCAGCACGTCGACCTGGTTAACCACCACAACGACACGCTTCCCGTAGCTCTTGAGCTGCTGCAGATACTCGAGATTGCTGGCGGTCAGCACCTGTGTCGCGATCATCACCAGTAGCACGACGTCCGCCCGGTGCAGGAAGCGCCGTGTGACCTCATCGTGCGTGCGGAAGACGGACTCCAGGCCGGGCGTATCGACTAGGCTCAGGTTATCGAGCAGCGGGCTCGGGTGGAAGATCGTCTCGATGTCGCCGGTGCGGGAGCGTTGCACGTCCTCACCGTGACGCAAGATCACGATCCGGTCGGTCGTCGGGATCGGCCCGACTTCCATCACTTCTTCGCCGAGCAGCGCGTTAATAACGCTGGACTTGCCGGAGCTAAACGGCCCGACCAGCACCATCAGGAAGGGGTGATTGGTGTGGAACAGCGCGTCGCGCGCCTGCTCCATGTGGTCTTCGGGCAAGCCGTCCACCCGCGCCAAGACGTCGATAAGCTCGGTGATCTGCTCGTGCTCCTGGCGGCGGATCGTCTCATAGTGGCTGAGCAGCTTGCTCGAGATCTGTTCGGTTTGCACCGGTCACCTACCGTTGTTGCGGCCCGGCCGGGCGTTTAGTACAGGCCGGGCGTGTAATCGCGCAGAATCGAGCCGCCGATGAACTCGCGCAGCAGCGAGTTATCCGGCACAAGCTCGGTGTCCATAGTCTGCAGCCAGCCCAGGATCGACAGCAGGCGGCGCGCCTCGATGTAGTGGGGCTTGCGAGGCTCCACTTGCAGCAAAAGCGGCTCAGCCAGCGGGCGGAGAACGGCCAGCTCGTATAGCAGGGCCGAGTTAAACATAATATCGGCGTTTTCCTGATAGGGAAAGATATTGCGCTTCTCACCGCGCCGCACGCTCTCCCAGCGCGAGAGCGTGTCCACCGCCGAATAGCCGCGATAGGTCGCGTCGCGGACGATGCGCCGGATCAGGCGGACGTCGGTGGTGGGCACGCGGTTGTGCCGGTCGATGTTGAGCTGCGTCAGCGCGGAGACATACACGCGGAACGTCTGCTGCGTCGGCAACGAGCTAACCAGCGCGGGGTTCAGCCCGTGAATCCCCTCGACGATCAGGATGTGATCGGCGGTCAACTGCACTTCCTCACCGACCTCGCGCAGTCCGGTGACGAAGTTAAAGTGCGGGATCTGCACTTTCTCCCCGGCAGTCATGCGCAGGATCTGGTCGTTGAACAGGGGAAGGTCGACCGCTTCTAGCGCCTCGAAGTCATATTCGCCGTGCTCGTCGCGGGGCGTCTTCTCTCGCTCGACAAAGTAGCGATCCATCTCGAGTGTGTACGGCTTGAGGCCATGCGCCATCAACTGAATCGCCAGCCGTTTCGAGAAAGTCGTCTTGCCAGACGACGACGGCCCCGCGATCAGCACCAGGCGCAGGCCGTCGCGGTGCCGCTCGGCGATCTGCGTGGCAATATGCGCGATATGCTGTTCGTGCAGCGCCTCGTTGACCAGCACCAGCTCGCGCGCGCGCCCATCGCGGATCGCCATGTTAAGCTGGCCGATGTCTTCAATACCGAGCAACGCAAGCCATTCTTCCGTCTGGCGGAAGACGCGCGTCAACTGCGGCGACTGCACGTAGGGGCGAATCAGGTTCGGGCTTTCGCGGCGCGGATATTGCAGCACAAACCCGTCCTCTTCCCTCAGCAGATTGAACAGCGTCAGATAGCCAGTGTTCGGCACCATGTAGCCGTAAAAGTAGTCTGCCTGCCCGCGTAGCGTGTAGATCGTCAGGTAGGGCTTGGTGCGAAACTGCAGCAGGCGCACTTTGTCTTCGTCGCCGCTGTTCTTGAACAGCTCGATCGCCTCTTCGAGCTTGATCTCGCGCCGCTCGATCGGGTCCGCCGCCTGCACGATTTCTCGCATCCGCTCAGCGATGCGCTGAAGCTCCTCGTCGTTGAATGGCTCGCGGTGCCGCACTTTGCAGAAGAACGCGCCGCTCGGCAACGCGAAGTCGATCATCACCTGCGTGCCGGGGAATAGCTCGGCTGTGGCGACCGTCAGCAGGAACGCCAGCGAGCGCCGGTAGATCCGGCTGCCGTCGCTCGTGTCGGTCGTCACCGGAACCACGCTGACATCCCGAGTGACAGGCATGGTTAGCTCGCGCAGCCACCCATCCACGATCGCAGCCACCACCGGCACGCGCTCTGGCAGGCTGCCCGCGTGCGCGTCCCCGTGCGCTTTGATGAATTCTTCCAGGGGTGTTCCCACCGGCCCTTCAAGCACGTCCCCGTCGGGGAACGTCACCTGGACCGAGGTGCGCGGCTCGGCCTTGCGAATTGCGGATACAGCTACTTCAGCCATGCGATTACTCATTCGATTTGTTCAACAGACAGGATAAAACGGCAGAATCGGCTGATCTATCCAACACGATTCTACCTTCAGTGTACAACAGAGTTGGAGCAGCGCGCTTACGCGTCCAGCGCCAGCACGATCCCGCTGCGGCCCGGCGCGGTCAGCGCCAGCGTATCGCCTTCGCGAGACAGCGCCACCGGCTCCCCGAAGATCGCGCGCGGCGTGCCGGGAAGTCCGGCGAGTGACACCTCGATGCGCTGCTCGTTCTGCGAGACGTTGAACGCCACCACTACCGTCTGATCCGGGTGCTTCCGCAGGAACACGTACTGCTCGCCGCGCGCGTGCAAAGCGCGGTATGTCCCACGCCGCAGCGCGACGTTGGCCTTCCGCAGCGCAATCGCCCGCTGGAAATAGCCGCGCAGGTCGAGGTCCCACTGGCTCTCGTCCCACGGCATCGCCCCGCGCGACGCGGGCTCGTACCCGCCCGTCAGCCCGATCTCGTCGCCATAGTAGATCGACGGCGCGCCGGGCATCGTCATCTGGTAAAGCGTCGCCAGTTTCAGCGCGGACTTGTCCTCGCTGACCATGTACAGGAAGCGGGCCGTGTCGTGGCTGCCGAGCAGGTTAAGCTGCACGCTGGTGATTTCCCACTTGTACAGGCTCAGCATCCGGTCGATCTCGGCGGAGAACGCTTCGGCGGTCAGCGGCTTGAGCTTGGGATAGCCACCGCCAGGGAAGGCGTCCGCGAGGGTCTTCGCGCCGAAGAAGGCCGTGACCGCGCGGGTGAAGACGTAGTTCATCACCGCGTCAAACTGGTCGCCCTGCAGCCAGCGCTGCGACTCGCTCCAGTTCTCTCCGACGATGTACGCCTCGGGATTGGCGCCTTTCACGCGGCGGCGGAACTCTTGCCAGAAGGAGTCGTCGTCGATCTCGTGCGGCACGTCCAGCCGCCAGCCATCAATCCCGTACTGCACCCAGTATTCGCCCACGTCCCACAAGAACGAGCGCACCTGCGGGTTGTCGGTGTTGAACTTGGGGAGCGCGTGCAGATTGTACCATGCGGCGTAGTTCGGCTCGTGCGTCTCGTTGTAGGCGTCTAGCGGGAAGCGGTACGCCGTAAACCAGCCAACATACGGCGACTGTTGGCCGCACTCCAGCAGGTGATTGAATTGGAAAAACCCCCGGCTGCAGTGGTTGAAGACCCCGTCCAGAATGATGCGGATTCCGCGCGCGTGGGCTGTGTCCAACAGCGAGCGGAACGCCCGGTCGCCGCCCAGCAGCGGATCGACACGGTAATAGTCGTGCGTGTGATAGCGATGGTTCGACGCCGATTGGAAGATCGGGTTGAAGTAAATCGCGTTAATGCCGAGGTCCAGCAAATAATCCAGGTGCTCTTCGACGCCGAGCAGGTCCCCGCCCTTAAAGCCAAAGATGGTCGGAGGCGAGTCCCACGGTTCTAAGTTCGACGGTTTCTGCACGCGATCGCTCTTGGCGAAACGATCCGGGAAAATCTGGTAAAAAATAGCGTCTCGCACCCACTCGGGCGTTTGAATCGTCTCAGACACGTCGTGCTCCGGCTGAATTGAGAAATGATAAGGTTTCACGTTGAGCATGATGATCGTAGCGCCACACGCCGAGGGCGGCAAGCGGCCACACTCGCGTGGGCAGCGCTACTCCGGCGCCTGGTCGTCGGGGATGTACTCAGGCGGCGTATATGCAAACTCTGGCGAGATCTCCAGAAGCTGCGCCTCGCTGAGCACGCGACCGTTCAGCCGCTCGTAGAACGCGAGATGCTCGGCGCGGTCGACCGCATAGCGCCAGCGTTGCGCGCCGACCTGCCGCAACACGGAACGGCAGTTGTCGCAGCGCACCACGCGGCGAATACGCGGGATGCCGAGAACTCGCTCGCGGCGCTCGTCCAGATACAGCCGCCCTTCCTGGCACACCGGGCACATCGTCAGCGGGAACCCCTCGCGGTAACGATCCACCGCCGCCGACTGCACGATAAACACCGTCAGGTAGACCAGCGCCAGCCCGACCGCGCCCAGCCCGATCCAGACCGCCAGGCCGGGACCGCCGTCCCCCGCGTCAGCAACGGCGCCCGCTGAGCCACCTGCCCCGGTATCCGGCGCAACAGCGACCGCCTGCCCCGTTGCGGTGGGCGTCAGCGGTTCGTCCGTAGGCGTGCCGATCTCACCGGCGGCTGGCGGACTCGGCGCAGATGTATCGCCCGGACGCAGGGAAAGCTCGGGCGTCTCGGTCGGGACCGTTGGCAGCGCCGCAAGCGAGGGCGTCGCGCTTGGCAGCGAAGTGTCGGTCGGCGCGGGAGTCGAGGTCAGCGTGGCCGTTGGCGCGACCGTATCCGTCGCGGTGGGCGCGTCCGTGGGCGACGGGCGCGGCGTGCGCGTGAGAGTTGCCGTGGCAGTCGGCTCCGCCGTAGCGGTCACAGTTGGCTCAGGCGTCTCCGTTGGGCGCGCGGTTGCCGTGCTCGTCGCGGTCGGCTCGGGTGTATCGGAAGGGGTCACCGTTGGGCGACGCGTTGCGGTTGCTGAGGGCGCGAGCAACACAGCCGCCGTCGGCTCTGCTGTATCCGTTGGCTGAGGCATCCGCGTGGCGCTTGGACGCGGGGTATCCGTCTCGGTAGGCGGTTCAGTGGGAGCCGCCGTGTTCGTCGGGTGCGGCGTGCGCGTTGGCGATGGCTCCAGCGTCTCGGTTGGCGCAGGCGATGCAGTAGCTGTAGCCGTTGCCGTCGCGGTATCGGTCGCAGTCGGTTCCGGCGTCTCGGTAGCGGTCGCGGTGTGCGTCGGCGTATCGGTTGCCGTTGGTTCTGGCGTGTCGGACGGTGTGGCCGTAGCGGTGTCCGTCGCTGTCGGCTCGGGTGTGTCGGTCGGCGTGTGCGTCGCGGTCGCGCTCGGAGTTGGCGTCCGGGTTGCGGTTGGCTCCGGCGTATTCGTCGGCGTGGGGATGTCGGTCGCCGTAGCCGTATTCGTCGCGGTGAACGTGGGCGATGGTGTATCCGTCGGCGTCGCCGTGTCCGTGGGCGTTGGCGTCCGTGTGGCGGTAGGCGTATTGGTCGCGGTTGGGATAATCGGAACCGCCGTGAAGCTCGGCGTCAGGTTCGGCACGGCGAGCACCGGCAGGCTTTCGATCGGCTCGATCCACCTCACCAGATCGTACCGGATCCAGCCGTACCCCTCGCCGAAGCGCACCAGCACCCAATCGAGCGCCGCGTCCCGCCCGACGGCATCCACCACATCGCCGGTATACAGCCACCCAACCGGCCGGTAGTCCGGCCCGGGTCCGCTGCGGACGTACGCCCCATTCTGCGCAAAGCGTACCCAGTTGGCGTTGGGCGTCTGTGTAGGCGCCAGCGGCGTGACGTAATACTCCAGCGGGCGCGGGATCGGAGTCGGATCTTCGACGTCGATCACCGGCAGCCCGGCCACATCCAGCCGCCACTGGACCAAATCTTGCTGAATCCAGCCCTGCGTGTTGATGTAGGTAATCTGGATCCAATCCCCGTCCAGCGTGCGCGCCAGCGGTTGCACCCACGAGCCGAACGGCAGCGTGCCGATCACGCCATACTGGAAGCCCGGCCCGCTGCGGACGTTCGCCCCCAACTCGACCTGCACCCAGTTGATATTCGGCGTGGCAGTCGGCGGCTCTTGCGCGCGGCTGAAGTGCTGAACGTCGCGCGCCAGCATCAGCGCGACGATCGCCAGCGCGAAGCACGCCGCCCCTACGGCGTGAAGACGTCGGGTCATGGTCCTGTCCAGTGGTGGCTCCTGGTTACGCCGCTAATCCTACCATGAGCGCGCCCGCCTAACCAAACCGAAACAAAAGGGCGGTCCACGCGTCCAGACCGCCCTCTGTACCCATCCAGTGGGTCGCGCTTACTGCTCCAGCATGTACGCGATCAGGTTCGCGATCTGCTCCTCGCTGAACTGCTCGCCATACTGCTTCGGCATGATGTCCGAAAAGCCCTCGACGACATGCGCGCTCGGGTCCACGATCGACTCGTGCAGATAGTCCTCGGCGGACATGCCTTCCACGCGCGCTGCCGCGCGCTCGCCCATGCCTACCCGCGCCGGACCCGCGCCATCCGCATCGCCGTGGCAGCCCGCGCAATTCTGGGCGAACAATTCGCCACCCGCCGCCGCGTCACCGGCAGCGGCCGCGCCGTCCGCTTCACCCTCGGCGTCCTCCGCGGCTTCCTCGGTGGCTTCTTCGTCAGCGCCGTCTTCTGCTTCCTCGGTCGCCTCGGCGTCGTCAGCGGCTCCGCCTTCCGAGCCAGCCGACATGATATAGGCTACCAGGCTGTCGATCTGCTGGTCATCGAACTGCTCGTCGTAGTTCTTCGGCATGATGTCCTGGAAGCCTTCGACCACATGCGCGCTCGGATCAACAATCGACTCGTGCAAATAATCCTCGGCAGACATGCCTTCCACGCGCGTCGCCGCCCGGTCCGCCATGCCGGTCAGTGCCGGGCCCGCGCCGTCCTGTGCGCCGTGGCAGCCCGCGCAAGTCTGGGTGAACAGCTCTTCGCCCGCCGCAACGAGCGCATCCTCGCCGCCTTCGCCTTCTCCTTCGCCGCCGTCTTCACCGGCCGGTTCCTCGGCTGGCGCCTGGCCCAGCGCATCGACAAGCGCCGGAGTCTCCCCCGGTGCGAGCGTCGGAACGGGCGTCAGCTCCTCCGCCAACTGGCTGCTCCCACACGCGCTGACCAGCATGGCGAGCGCCAGCGCAGACACCAAGATCATCCAGGTTCTCTTGATCACAACGATCCCTCCGTTCGGTGCCGGGCGTTGCCCGTGCAGAATTGATGAGCGCACCCTACTGCCCGGCTGGCGCGGCGCCTTCTTCCAGGCTAAGGACATAATTCGTGATATCCCACGTCTCGCCGGTCGTAAGCTGTTCGGCGAGGCTCGGCATGCGGTTTAGCCCGTTCGTGATCGTCAGGAAGACGCGATTCGCGTCCAGGTTTTGCACGCGCGCGCTGTTGATCGGTGGCGCCTCGGGAAAGTAATCCCGCAAGGAGCCAGGCGAGCCGTCCGCATACCCGTGGCAGATCGAGCAGTACGTCCCGTAGAGGACGCTACCGCGCTGCAACGAGTTCTCTGTTGCTTCGAGCGGCTGCGTCGCAGGCTCACCCGCCACCAGGCGCGGACCGTGGAACGGCACTGCGCTTTCCGGCGCTGCCATGCGCGGACCTTCCTGGAAGCTCACGGCCGGGGTGTCGCGCATTGTGTTGATCCACGGCACGCGGATGATACGGAACGTGAACAGCAGCGGGATCAGCACCGCAACGCCAAGTGCCGGGGCCGCGAGCGCGTAAAACAAGAGCGTGCGTCGCCCGCGTGGCGCCGCGAGGCGCGCGTCTTCCAGGCGAACATCGATTGCGCCGCTGTTACGGAACAGCTCTGTGATCTCGTCCGTCAGACGATCGCTGGCGCGCACGCCGAGGCCGATATAGCCGTCGGTGATGCGCTCGTCGTAGATCGCCGGTTCCAGACGCGGGAAGCGCGACTGCACCAGAAACCCGATGAATCCCGCGATCATCGTACCGAGCGCCGTAAGCTCGAACACCAGGATCGCCGTCGGTGGGAACGGCCCCGAGACCGGCTGCCCGCCTACGCGGATGGGATACAGCGCAGGCGTGCCGATCGTAATGAACAGCGCGAAGGCCAGCCCACCGAGCGCGCCCAGTGCCAGGAACGGCAGATATCGCGAGCGGGGCGTCTTGCGCCCAAACACGCGCGGTGGATAGGGAACCGCCGACAGGATCGTGACCTGATCGTCGGCGATGCCCATCGCCTGCAACCCGGCTACTGCCCGCGCCGTGGGATCGACATTGGGAAAGAGCCCAAAGACTAGTCTGTCAGCCACGTCACTTCTCCTAGTGCGAGTCCGTGCGCGTCGAAAGCAGCGCTCGCCCGATCCGCCGCCGTCCCTGAAGCGCCTGCCCCTCGTAGACCTCCCACACCGGGATGATCGGGACAACGCGCGTCCAGATGACGTACAGCAGCGCCAGGAAGCCGAAGGTTGCCACGGTGATCGCCAGTTCTGGCCAGCGCGGCGTGTAGTTCACCCAGTTGAACGGCAGTTCGTTACGCGAGAGCATCCCGGAAACGATCAGAATACGTTCCAGGTACATCCCGACCTGCACGAACAGCGCGATGATGAACATCGCGGGGATGTTCGTGCGGATCCGGCGCGACCACAGCGTTCCAAGCGGCACGATGATGTTCGAGAACAGCATCAGGTAGAACAGCGGCGCAAGCTGGCCGGTCAGCATATTCTGGAGCGCAACCTCCAGCGGGAGATTGCCATACCAGTTGGTGATCCATTCGGTGAAGTAGAAGTACACCCACGCCATCGACAGGACCATCAGGAAGATACCCATCGCGTTGAAGTGCTCTTCGCGGATGAAGTATCCCAGGCCCATCCCCTTGCGGACCAGCACCATGATCAGGATCACCGCTGCAACGCCGGAGAACAGCGCGCCGATGATGAAGAACGGGCCGAAGACCGTGCTATGCCAGCCCGGCTGGATCGACATGGCGAAGTCGTACGACACGATGGTGTGCACCGAGAACATCACCGGGATGATGACAAAGGCCAGCGCATTGCTGAGGATTTCCAGCCGGTGCCATTCCCCTTCGGTCCCGCGCCAGCCAAGCGCCAGCGCGCCGTAGATCTTGCGACGCCAGCCGCTGACATGGTCGCGCACCATCGCCAGGTCCGGGATCAGCGCGGCGTACAGGAACAGCGTGCTGCCCAAGAGGTAGGTCGTGATCGCCATCGCGTCCCAGAACAGCGGCGAGTGGAAGTTCGGCCAAAGCTGGCGCTGCGTGGGGATCGGGATCATGTAGTAGATCTTCCACGCGCGGCCGAGGTGAATGAACGGGAACAACGAGGCCATCGCCAGACCGAACAGCGTGATCGTCTCGGCAGCGCGCGCAATCGGCCGCCGGAAGTCGTAGCGCATCAGGCGCAGAGCGGCGGAGATGAACGTCCCCGCGTGACCGATGCCGATGAAGTACACCAGGTTCGCGATGTACGGGCCCCACATCACCGAGCGGTTCAGGCCGGTTATGCCAATGCCGCGATACATCTGAATCCCCCAGATCGTGAACATTGCGATGACCATCGCGCCCAGAGCCAGCACCAACAGCCAGAACTTCGGCCCGGTGCGCTGCATTGCCGCCAGCATCAGGGCATTGGTCTCGGCTGGGGGCTGCGGGTCGAGCAGCAGGTGCTCGTCACGGGCGTGCGCCGCCTGCTGTGCGAGCGCCTCGTCTTCGGGAATGGCGGGCTCCCAGAACGGGGCGTTCTCGGTCCTACTCTCCAACATTCGTTTCACCACCTTTCAGGTAGTAAACCGATGGCTCTGTGCCCAGGTGTTCAAGCAGCTTGAACTGCCGCTCGTGGGGGATCATCTGCGCGACGCGGCTGTCCGGATCGTACGCGTCACCAAAGGTGAAGACGTCGGCGGGGCACGCCTGCACGCAGGCCGGAACCACTTCGCCGTCTTCGATCTCGCGCCCCTCAGCGTTGGCCGTTTCAGCAGCGCGGCGGATGCGCTGGATGCAGAAGGTGCACTTCTCCATCACGCCCGGGCTACGCACGGTGACATCGGGGTTCAACTGCTGGTTCAGCGGCTCGTCGAATTCCGGCGCATACCAGTTAAAGTAGCGCACCTTGTACGGGCAGTTGTTGCCGCAATAACGCGTGCCAACGCAGCGGTTGTAGACCTGCACGTTCAGGTTCTCAACCTCGCTGTGATACGACGCGTACGTCGGGCAGACCGGCTCGCACGGCGCTTCCCCGCACTGCTGGCAGAAGACCGGCATGAACTTCGCCTTCACGTCCGGGAATTCGCCTTCCCAATACCGCTCAATGCGGATCCAGTGCATCCCGCGGCCCCGAATCACTTCCGTCTCGCTAGCAATTGGGACGTTGTTCTCGGCATGGCACGCCACCACACACGCCTGGCAGCCGGTGCACTTGTCGAGATCAACGATCATGGTCCATTTACGTTCAGCCATTCCAGCGGCTCCTCTTCCCCTTAGCGTCTGTGGCAGGCATGGTTAGATCGGCGGATGCGCGTCCGCCGCCTCTTCGACCGTCGTCTCGAAGCGAGCCAGGGACTTCTCTTCGCCGGTGCGCTCGACACGCACGCGCACGTTCGACCACAGCAGGTTGCCGTTTTCGCCTGGCTCCGCGCCCAGCAGCCGGACCGGGTTTGCGCCCCGGTTCCGCGCGTAGCGGCCATAGTCGCTGTGCCCTTGTCCCAGCGGGATCGCAATCGTATCGGGCCGGATCGCCGGGTAGACGTAGGCGGGCGCCTCGATTTCGCCAAACGGCGAGATCACGCGCAGCACGTCGCCATGCTTGACGCCCAGTTCTTCAGCAGTGGTGGGGTTCAGCTCGACCCACGTCTGCCACGAGATCGTCGTCATCGGGTCGGGTGCTCCCTGCATCCAGGGCGTGCTTGCGCCGCGCCCATCGGCCAGCAGCGGATTCATGAACAGATGCAGGTGATACGGGAACTCGGTTTCGTCGCCCTGGTAAGCGGCCGGTCCGACCGCAGGGATCGCGCTTGCGTCCGCTTCGGGCGCCTCGGCTTCCGGCGCTTGCGCAGGCCACCAGCCGCCAAACTGCTGGAAGCGCGCAAAGCGCAGGTCGTCGCCTTCGCCGCCGTACGCAGGAGCCGGAAGCGCCGTCACCCGCTCGCGGATAAAAGCGACTTCGTCTTCCCACGGCAGCGCCGAGGCCGCCGCGCCAATCCCGCGCGCCACCGTCAGCAGCACGTCCGCCGTCGAGCGCGCGTCGAACATCTGCCCGACAACCGGCTGCTGGCTGCTGATGATCGGACCGCTGGCCCCGGCGGGCGTCGCCACTTCGTAGCCCCAGCCTTCGAGGTAGACGCGATCCGGCAGTACGAGATCCGCATACACCGCTGTTTCGTCCGGCAGCGGGCTAAACGAAACGACCGTGCCGACATTCGCCAGCGCGTCGACGAAACCTAGCTCGGCGGGCATTTCGTAGGCCGGGTTCGCGGAGTGAACCAGCAGCACATCGATCTCGCCCGCCTGCATCCGCTCGACCAGCGCGCGCGCGTCGGCGTAAGAGGACGAGAGCACCGGCTGCAGCCCGACATCGTCTACGCCCTGAGACAGCGACAGCCCGCCCGCCTGTCCGATCGTGCCCGCGATGAGGTTCAGCGCCTGCACCGCGGCAACCGCCGCCGAAGCGTTGTCTCGCCCGGCAAGGCTGGCCCCCGGCAGCGCGAGCGGGCGCGGAGCTTCCGCGAAGGTGCGCGCCAGCGTCGCCAACTGCTCGACCGTCAGGTGGCACGCCGCGGCGACCGCCTCAACGTCCACATCCGTCGCCACTGCCTGCGCGGCTGCGACCCGCTCCTCAGAGCCAAAGCCCTCGTCGGCAATCAGCCGGAGCAGCGCCTGCGCCACCTGCGCCTCGTCGCCGGGGCGCACCGGCACCCAGCGGTCAGCCGCCGCGCCGGTGTTGGTCATGCGCGGCTCGAACTGCACGAAATAGCCACGCTGCCCATACGGGCCGGACCGGAACTGGCTGTACGCCAGGTTGTAGCCCGTCGTGTTGAGCCACGTGCCGAGCCAGTCCGCACCGAACGAGAACACGACGTCCGCATTCGCCACGTCGTAAACCGGAAGCCGCGCGCTGCCGAGCAGCTCGCCGTTGGTCGCTTCCAGTACGTTGTACCCGTTATAGAGCGTGTAGAGGTCCGCGCGCACCGGCGGCTCCGCGCCGATCGCCTCGGCGAACATCGTGAACAGCTCGACCAGGTGGCCCGGCGTGGTGGAGCCAAGCCAGATCCCCACGCGGCTACCGGCTCCGTTCAGGGCCTCGTACAACCGGTTGATCCCCTCGTTCCAGGCGATCGGCTGGTATTCGCGCGACCCGCGCTCGGGCTGCTCCGCCGCGCCGGTGAAGCGATCGGGATTGTAGAGAATCTGCAGGCCCGAATGCCCGCGCGCGCACAGCCGCCCCCGGTTGACCGGGTGCTCGGGGTTGCCTTGAATCATGATCGCGCGGCCGTTCATCGTCTTCACCAGAACACCGCACCCGGCCGGGCACAGGCGGCAGGTCGTCGCGAAATACGTCGCCACGCCGGCCATCTGCTCTTCCGGCGCCTCGACATACGGAACGAGTTCGACCCAGCGCTCTGCCCCACAGCCCGCTAGGACGGCGGTCGCGGTTCCGGCGGCGCTCACTTTGAGGAATTTACGTCGGGATAATTGCGTCATAACGTGCTCCTAACGGTGACAGACCGCGCAGTCGTACAACTCCCGAGCGTTTTCCTGCTCGCCGTGGCAGTCGAGGCAAAAGCCCATCGTGTGCTCGACTACCTGCTCGGCAACGGACATGCTCGCCACATCCCCGTGGCAGGCGCCGCAGGTCACACCGCTGGCGATGTGCGACTGATGGTTGAAGTAGACGAAGCTCGGCTGCTCGTAGACGCGATGCCAGGGGATCGGCTCCTGGCGTTCCCAATAGCCAGTCAGTTCCTGAATGACCGGCGAGTCGGTGCGAACATGCTCGTGACAGCCCATGCACAGCTCGACGCTCGGGATCACGGCCACTGGGGAGTTGTCCACGCCATAGTGGCAGAACTGGCACTGAATGCCACGTTGGGCGTGAATTTCGTGGTTGAAGGCAAGCGGCTGTTCTTCGGCGGCGTCAGTTTGCCCGCCCACGACCAGCAGCGCCAACACCACGACCAGGACGAGCAGGCCGATCACCGCGACACCCGCAATGAGCCGCTGCCGTGATGATAAGCTACCCAATACGCGCATGTGGTCTCCCTTCTGAGTTAAGCAAAAGCCAATCTCACCGGGCTGCAAGCGCAAGCGGCGACCAGGGTGCAGGGTGGTGGGGAGTAGGTCCTGGCGGCCGTCTGCCCTACCGGCAGGCAGAAAGTATGCGCAGCGTGTGGGAGTGACAACCGGCCATCATGTCTAACAATACAAAGCCTTACAGGTTGGTACGATGCCTAACAATACCATACATAAATGCGGCCGCATCGCCCAACGATTTAGCCATACAACACAAATGCGCAGTTCCGTCGACGGTTTCACGCACCGGAGTCACGCTACCACTGTCACAAGTATAATTTTTGGTTTAAAAAATACAAAATTTCACTTTTCCCATTTTCGCAGAATGTCTTGCCCCGCGCGGCCTGACCTGCCCTACTCTACACTTGGAGCCTGCCACCTCTTTGGTATAATGACGCCGGAGACGCGCCTCAGCACGCGCCCTCTAAAGGAGTTGATCCCTCGATGCGCATCGTCGTCTACGGCGGGCATCCTCTCAGCGGAACGTTCCGGCCATCTGGCAACAGCAACGCCGCGCTGGCCCTGATTGCCGCGTCCCTGCTGACCGAAGCCCGCGTTACCCTGCGCGGCGTACCTGATACCAGCACCACAGCTCTGATGCTCGACGCCGCCCGCGCGCTCGGCGCGGAGATCACGCGCGACGACGCGCATCATCTCGCCACGCCCGCGCTGCATACCCGCTCGCTCGGCCCGGAGATCACCGACGGGCAAGTCGGGGCGGTGATGCTGCTGGCGCCGATCCTCGCCCGGCGGCGGCACGCCCGGCTGGAGACAGCCTACCCGTTCAGCCGCCTGTATGCGCACCTGACCGCCCTGCGCGATCTGGGCTTTGACGTGCACATCGACGGCGACGTCATCGACTTCACCGCCGAGCCGTGGGAGCGGCGCGAGCTCACGCTGCTCCAAACCAGCGTCACGACGACCGCGCTGGTCTGCATGCTGGCGGCCGCGATGGGGCGCGAAACACTGGTCTACAACGCCGCATCCGAGCCGCACATTCAAGATTTGCAGCAGATGCTGGTGATGATGGGCGCCGAGATCGAGGGCATCGGCTCGAACCGGTTGCTGATTCGCGGCGCAAGCGAGCTAGGCGGCGCCGACATTACGATCCGGCCCGATCACATTGAGATCGCCAGCATCGCGGCCATCGGCGCGATCACAGGCGGTACGATCACGATCGAGAACGTCGAGCCGGGCGATATGCACTTCATCCGCCGCGTGTACAACCGCCTGGGCGTGAACCTGTATCTGAACGGGAACACGCTGTTCGTCCCGGCGCACGAGTCGCTGGCCGTCTCGCAGAAGGCCGAGGAACTGGACCTGCCGATTGAGACGTCGCCCTGGCCCGGCCTGCCCTCGGACCTTGTCGCCATAACCACGGTGATCGCGACCCAGGCGCGCGGCACAACGCTCATCCACGAAAAACTATTCGACAACCGGCTGCTGTTCGTGGACAAGCTCACCGCGATGGGCGCGCAGATCGTGCTGTGCGATCCGCACCGCGCGCTGGTGGTGGGGCCGTCCCCGCTTCACGGCGAATATCTCGACTCGCCGGACGTGCGAACCGGCCTCGGGCTGGTCGCCGCCGCGCTGGTCTGCCGCGATAGCTGCGTGACCATTGACAACGCGGAACTGATCGACCGCACCTTCGAGAACGTGGTGAGCAAACTCGTCGGGTTGGGCGCAAAGATCGAGGTCGTGGAGCGGTGAGCGATCCCATCACCGTACCGCGCACGATCGACGGGCTGACGGCTGGCACCGCCATCTTAGGCGAGGGAAAGCCGGTCGTGGCGCTGCATGGCTGGGGCGGCGGAATCCATAGCTTCTGGCCGGTGGCCGAACAGCTTGCCCCGCGTGGCTATCAGGTGCATCTGCTCGATCTACCCGGCTTCGGGGCCAGCGATCTTCCGCCGGAGCCCTGGGGCGTGGCCGACTACACCCGTTTTGTCCTCTGCTATTTTGAAAGCGCCGGAATCGAGCGGGCGGACCTGCTCGGGCACTCGTTTGGCGGGCGGATCAGCCTTGTGCTGGCAGCGGAGAATCCCCAGCGCGTGCGGAAGCTGGTACTCGCCAGCAGCGCCGGAATTCGCCCCACTCTCAGCCTACGCCAGCGAGTGAGAGGTGCAGGCGCGCGCGCTGTACGGACCACGCTCGACCGGCTTGGGCTGGACGGCCTGCGCGAAAAGCTCCAGCGCCGCTACAACGAGCGTTATGCGTCGGACGATTACCGCAACGCCGGGCCGCTCCGCGAGACGTTTCTCCGCGTGATCGATGAGGACCTCACGCCGTATGCCGCGCGCGTCCAGGCGCCGACCGTCCTCATCTGGGGCGATCAGGACGCTGACACGCCGCTGTGGCAGGGCCGTCGTCTGGAGCAAGTGATCCCGGACGCCGGGCTGATCGTGTTCCAGGGCGCGGGGCACTTCGCCTACCTCGAGCGACTGCACGATTATTTGCGCATTGTCGATCACTTCCTCAGCACGGAGAGCTAGCTGCTCATGACCGCCATCCTCATTATCCTGTGGCTTGCAGGAATCCTGGTTCGAATCTGGCGGCTGGCGCGCTATTTCCAGATCGAGGGATACGACAATCGGCGCTTTCTCCGCTGGGTGGTGGGGCGTGCGGATCGTTTCATCGTGGCGCGCGCGCTGATCTTCGTCGGCGTGGCGCTCCTGGTGACGCTGATGCTGGAACTCACCGGGCAGGATAGCGTCCCGGTATATCTCGCGGTGTGGAGCATCTGCGGCGTCCTTGCCATCTGGCCGGAACGCGTCAAAGAGGTCAAGCAGCCGTTCAAGCCGACGCCGCGCGCGCTGCGCCTGCTGGTCGCGGCCTTCGCTCTGGCGATCGTGATCCTGATCGGGGCGGTCGTGCTCGCCTATACCATCGTGGCGATGACCAGCACGGCCGAGTTCGCGGTCTACACCGTGATCGGGCTGGTCGTGTACCACCTCAGCCCGCTGATCCTGCCGCTGGCAAACGTCGTCATGTACCCGGTTGAGGCGGGTTTCCGCTGGATGTTCCGGCGGCGTGCGGCGAACACCTTGCGCCGGGCGAACCCGACCGTCATCGGCATCACCGGCAGCTTCGGAAAAACCAGCACGAAAGAATATCTCGCCCACATTCTGAACGGCCGCTTCCGCGCCTACGCCACCCCCAAGAGCTACAATACGCTGATGGGGGTGTGCATTGCGATCAACAACGAGCTAACGAACAATTTCGGCTACGACTTTTTCATCGTCGAAATGGGCGCCTATGTGAAGGGCGAGATCAAGGGTATCTGCGATCTCGTCAAGCCGCAGATCGGGATCGTCACTGCAGTCGGGCCGCAACACCTCGAGCGGTTCGGCAGCCTGGAAACGACGTCCCGCGCCAAGTACGAGCTGATCGAGGCGCTGCCCGCGGACGGCGTGGCCGTCTTCAACTGGGACAACCCCTACGTGCGCGCCATGTACGAGCGCGGCTATCCTGAGACGCGGATCGGCGTGACCTGGCAGAACACCGACCTCGCCATGCAGCTTCGCTTCCACGCGCGCAATATCCAGACAACGGTCGACGGGCTGCAGTTCGACGTGGTGGACACGCTCACCGGCGAGGAGCAACACCTCACCACGCGGCTGGTCGGCCAGCACAACGTCACGAACATTCTGCTGGCCGTAGCAACCGCGCGTCACCTGGGCATGACGCTGCCGGAGATTGCGCTGCGGGTCGCCTCGCTGGAGCCCGCCGAACATCGCCTGCAACGGCGCACGCTGCCCGGCGGCGTCACCGTGATCGACGACGCGTATTCTGCTAACCCGGTCGGCGCGCAGAACGCCCTGAACGTGCTCAGCCTCTATCGCGACGGGCGGCGCGTGCTGATCACGCCCGGCATGGTCGAGCTTGGGCCGATCCAGGACGAAGAGAACCGCGCGCTCGGCCGGTTGGCAGCGCAGATCTGCACGGATATCATTCTCGTCGGGCAAGAGCAGACGCGCCCGATCCAGCAGGGTGTGCGGGAAGCAGGATTCCCCACAGACCGGCTCAAGGTGTACGATACGCGCGAAGAGGCGATCGCCTGGTTCAACACGGCGCTCCAGCCTGGCGACACCGTTTTGTTTCTCAATGACTTGCCAGACACCTATGTGTAGGCGTGCTGGCCGTTCTCGCACAAAAGGAAGAGACGGATCATGGCAACCGGTTCCGGCATCAAGACAGTGGGCGTGGTCTTCGGCAGCCGCTCGGTCGAGCACGACGTCTCGATCGTCACGGCACAGCAGGTCATGCAGGCGATGCGGCCCGACCGCTACGAAGTCGTTCCGATCTACATCACGCGCGACGGGCGCTGGCTGACCGGCGCAGCCCTGCGCGATCTTAAGAACTTCCAGACAGACGACCTGTCTGAGCGCATGGGTGTGAAGGAAGTGGTCATCTCGCCCAACCCGCATCACCACGGCATGATCATCCAGCCGATCAGCGGGCTGATGCAGCGTAGCCAGCTTAAGCGCCTGGACGTCGTGTTCCCCGCGCTGCACGGCACGCACGGCGAAGACGGGACGCTTCAGGGCCTACTTGAACTGGCCGATATCCCGTACGTCGGCGCGGGCGTGATGGCCTCGGCTGTGGTGCGCGACAAGATCATGCTCAAGACCGTGATGCGGCAGCACAACATCCCGGTGGTGGAGCATCTCGGCTTCTCGCGGCAGGAATGGACGAGCGATCCTGACGGGGTGCTGGCGCGGATCGACGCGGCTCTGGGCTATCCGGTGTTCGTCAAGCCCGCGTCGCTCGGCTCGAGCATCGGCGTCGCGCGGGCGAACAACCGCGAAGAGGCGCAGACCTACATCACCATCGCGGCCAGCTTCGACCGGCGCATCATCATCGAGAAGGCGCTGACCGACGCGATCGAGATCAACTGCGCGCTGCTCGGCAATGGACCATATCGCGCGTCCGTGCTGGAACAGCCGATTACGTGGCAGGAGTTCCTGACCTACGAAGAGAAGTACATGCGCAGCGAAGGCCCCGCCGGGATGAAGGGCGCCGAGCGCAAGATCCCCGCCCCGATCCCGGACGAGCTAACTGCGCGCGTCAAGGAGCTGGCGCAGCAGGCGTTCGCAGCGGTCGACGGGCGCGGTACGGCACGGGTGGACTTCCTGGTGCGCGAGGAAGCGGGCGAGGTCATCCTCAACGAAATCAACACGATCCCCGGCTCGCTGGCGTTCTATCTGTGGCAGGAAGAGGGCATGTCCCCCGCCGATGTGGTGGACGAGCTCATCCGCCTTGCGCTCGACGCACACGCCGAGAAGCGCAAAACCGTCTACAACTACAAGACCGGCCTGATCGAACACGCCGCCGCGCGTGGGCTGAAGGGCATTAAGAAATAACCGGGATGTGACGCGTTGGCCTCACTGTCCCGCCGGTTGAAGAACGCGCTGCACCCCCGGCTCGATCCGCTGCTCAGCAAGCGCGACGAGTGGCGGGTGCAGCGCGCGCTGTCTGGCCTGCCGGATGGGACGTATACCGCGTCGGTGAGCGTGCCCTATCGCGCGCAGTTCGCCACACCAGAGCTGATCCACGCCTACATTCACGACAACTTCGACGGCACGCAAGACCCTAACTGGCGCGTGTTCGGCGCGGACGACCCGGCCGAGTACGCTTTCTGGGCGCCGCGCATCTGCCCGCTGGCCTGCCTGCAAATGGCGATCGCTGCATTCGAGACAAGCCAGGAACCAACCCTTTGGCAGCTTGTCAAGCAAGGGCTGGACCTGCGCGGCTACACCGTGCGCGACGAGCTCGGCAACTGGGTGGACGAGGGATGGGCTTACCCCGCGCTAGTCAAGCTCGCGGCGCAGTACGGGCTGGTTGCGCGCGGGTTCGGGTATGCGTCGCTGCTACGCGTGTGTGACGAAATTCTGCACGGCGCGCTGGTCATGGCCTCGGTGTCGCCGGAGCTCGGCGAGCGCGACCCGCAGCCGGGGCGCTACGGCGGCCATTTCGCGCTGGTCACCGGCTTCGAGTGGCGGAACGGCGCGCCCATTTCGTTCACCTTGCACAATCCATCCGGGCGATATGCCGAATTGCAGGCCAACGCCGTGATCCCCACCAGTCGCCTGCGCGCGCTGTTCGGCCACCGGCTGATCGCGCTCTCCCCCACATGAAAAACGGCGGCTTCTCGCCGCCGCTCATGCGTATATCCCTCGGGCCGTCGCCTATTGCTTTCCAGTAAACCGGTAGCCAACGCCGTACTCGTTCTGGATGTAGGTCGGGTTTTTCGGGTCTGGCTCGATCTTGCGGCGCAGGTGCGAGACGTAAATGCGCGGGTAGTGATGCTCGCTGTTGTACTCGTAGCCCCAGACCTGTTCGAGAAGCTGCTGGAACGTAAGCACCTGTCCCTTGTTGCGGACGAACGTCGCCAGCAGCTTGAACTCGGTCGGCGTCAGGCGAATCTCCTCACCGCCCACGCAAACACGCCGGTTGTCGACGTCCACGGTCAAATAATCGTCTGAATAGATCGCCGTCTGAGGCTGGCTGTCGTCACTCATCTGCGCGCGGCGTAAGAGCGCCTTCACCCGCGCGTGGAATTCCAGATTCCGCAGAGGCTTGATCAGGTATTCGTCTGCGCCCTGATTGAGTCCCTCGGCCATCTCTTCTTCGGTGATCGCGTGCGCAGTCATGATCACGATCGGCACATTCGACAGTTCGCGGATGCGCTGGCACACAACCAGCCCGTTCATGCCGGGCAGCGCAACGTCAAGCAACACAAGATTAGGGCGCGTCTCGTGGAACAACCGCAAACCTTCGCGCCCGTCATGCGCAGTATAGACCTCGTAGCCGTGCCGCTTGAGGTCCAGCTCCATATACCGGCTCAGGTCCGCGTCGTCTTCGACAATCAACACTTTGACGCTCATACGCTATCTCGCTTGGTAAGTCGCTCTACTCTTCACATTGTAGCGTATATTTCCATGCGTTGTACGCAACCATTATATTGATACACCCGGCCGGGTCTGCTATCCTTTGTGTGCATTGGACAATGGCGCTTTGCCCCCCGCCTGTTTACGATCTGTTCCGTCGAGGGACATTACTTCGGAGGACGCGGTGCCGTACCAATCGGTCGGGAACCGGCGAAACAGCGTTCAGTTCGGCGTGGGCCGGTCTGTGTGGGCCGGGACGCGCCCTGCTGCTATCCCTGAGCGCGTCCTCGACATGATCCCCGGCGGGCTGGCGTGGCTGGCGCTGGTCGTCATGCTGATCGCGGGATACGCCGCGCCGATGGCCGCCGTGCTCGGCGCGGGGCTGCTGGCGTTCTATTCGGCCGTGCGCTTCACCTTCGCAGGAGCCGCTGCCCTGCTCGGCCTGCGCAAAATCCGGCAATGGGAAGCGATCGACTGGCCCTCGGAATACGCGCGCCGCGCTTCCGACGACAGCCTGCCCCTCGAAGCCGTCCATCACGTCGTCATCATCCCGAATTATCGCGAAGACGTCGAGACGCTGCGCCGCACGCTCGATCACCTCGCTCGCCAGCGGGATGCAGCCACCTCGATCAGTATCGTGCTGGCGATGGAGGTCGGCGAGGCGGGCGCGCTGTCGAAGGGCGAAACCCTGCGCGCCGAATACGCGGACCGCTTCGAGAATTTCCTGGTCGCCACGCATCCGAAGGGCCTGCCCGGCGAGATGCAGTGCAAGTCCGCCAATCAGGCGTGGGCCGCGCGCTGGGCCCGCCGCGCGATGGTGGACGAGCTAGGCTACAACATCGACCATCTGGTGATCACCACGATGGACTCCGATACGCTGTGGCATCCGCGCTATTTTGAGGCGCTGCGCGTGCTGTTCGCAACCGACCCGCGCCGTTACGCGACCTTCTGGCAGGCGCCGATCCGCTATCACGGCAATGTGTGGGCGATCAACCCCCTGATGCGCATTCTGCACGCGTATTCGTCCGCGTGGGAGCTGGCGTATCTCGCGGCGCCGTGGTGGCAGGCGCTGCCCATGTCGTCCTATTCAATGAGCCTGCGCCTGCTGGATAGCCTAGGCTATTGGGACGCGGACGTGATCGCCGACGAGTGGCACATGTACATCAAGTCGTACTTCCAGCGCGACGGCGACATCCGCTTGCAGGAGATCCTGTTGCCGTTCTACGCCAACGCCACCACCGGCGACACAGTCTTCCAGGCGATCAAGGAACGCTACCTGCAAACGCTCCGCCACGCGTGGGGCGCCAAAGAGATCGGCTACACGATCTCGCAGATGAGCGAAAACCCGCAGATCTCGTTTCTCGGCGGGTTCAACCTGCTCTTTCGCGTGGCGCACGACAACCTGCTGGCCGGGTTTGGCTGGATCGTGATGATGTTCGGCGCGCAGTTCCCGATGATCTTCCACCCGGACGTGGTGCGCGCCAACCTGACCAGCGCGCCGTTCCTGCTGCTTCAGATTTCGGCGACGATCGTTTCGATTCTGACGATCTTCTTCTGGGTGCTGGATTTGCGCATCCGTCCGCCGCGCCCGACGCCGTGGACCATGAGGGAGCGGCTCTACGAGCTGGCGAGCCTGCCACTGCTCGCCGTGATGACGCTGATTTGCGTGGCGATGCCGGTGCTCCATTCGCAAACTCGTTTGATGCTGGGCATACCGCTCCAGTTCCGAGTTGCGGCTAAACGGTAACCGGGCACCGAAACCGTAAACGCAATTCAGAGCGTGGAGCAGAACACACTCCACGCTCTTTCGTTCAAACGAAGTGCACGACCGCGACCGCCAAGGCCGCTTGAATAGGAGGCTTGCGTATGGCACGAATCACAATGAAGTTCGGAGGGACATCGGTCGGCAGCCCGGACGCGATGCGCCAGGCGGCGACGCTCGTCCGGCAAGCAGCCGACGAGGGCCATCAGGTGATCGTCGTCACTTCGGCCATGGCAGGCGTGACTAACATGCTGATCGAAGGGGCGCGAACTGCCTCGCAAGGGGACAGCGCGCGCTTCACCGCCATCGCTCAAACCCTGCGCGACAAGCACCAAGCGGTCATCGACGAACTGCTGGCAGATCCGCAAGAGCGTCAGGCGCTCAGCGATATGATCGGCGGGCTGGTGGACCAGTTCTCCGCTTTCTGTAGCGGGATGCACGTCCTGCGCGAAGCATCCGACAAGGCGATGGCGGCGGTCAGCGGCCTGGGCGAGCGGATGTGCGCGCCGCTGCTGGCCGCGTTGCTGCGCCAGGAAGGGCTGTCCAGCCAGCCGCTCGACGCGAGCGCCCTGCTGGTTACGGACGACGATTATCTCAACGCGGGCGTGCTGCAAGCCGAGTCCGAGGCGCGCGTGCGACGCGGCGTATTGCCCCTGCTGGAGCGCGGGATCGTCCCGGTGCTGACCGGGTTCATCGGCGCGACGCGCGAGGGCGTGCTGACCACGCTCGGGCGCAGCGGCAGCGACTACAGCGCGGCGCTGTTCGGCGCCTTTCTGCAAAGCGACGAGGTCTGGATCTGGACGGACGTGGACGGCGTCATGACGGCCGATCCGCGCCTGGTGCCGGATGCGCACGTCATCCCGGTCATTTCCTACGCGGAAGTCGGGGAAATGGCGTACTTCGGCGCGAAGGTGCTCCATTCCAAGACGGTGCAGCCGCTGGTAGAGCGCGGCATCCCGCTCCGCGTGAAGAACACATTTAACCCATCCCACCCTGGCACCATGATCACCAATGAGGCTAATACCACGCCCGGCACGGTCAAGGCAGTCACCGCGATCTGCGATGTCAGCCTGATCACAGTTGCCGGGCGTGGCATGATAGGCGTACCAGGAATTGCTGCCCGCACCTTCATGGCCGTCGCCAAGCAAAACGCCAACGTCCTGATGATCACGCAGTCCTCAAGCGAGCAGAGCATCTGCTTCGTCGTGCCGGAATCCAAAAGCCGCGCAGTGGTCGAGGCCATCGAAAACGAGTTGGCCTACGAGTTTGGCCGGCAGGATATCGACCGCGCCTGGGCCGACGATGACGTTGTGATCATCACTGTCGTCGGCGCAGGGATGCGGCGGCAGTCAGGCGTCGCCGCGCGCGTGTTCGGCGCGCTGGGCGAGCGCAACGTCAACATCATCGCTATCGCACAGGGCACCAGCGACCACTGTCTCTCGATGGTCGTCCGCGCCAGCGATAGCGAAGCCGCCGTCTCCCAGATTCACAAGCTCGTCGTGCTGAACGGGCGCGGCGATCCATCGTCATCCGCCGCCCGCTCCAACGGACAATCCGCCTCACCGCAACCCGCAGAAAGGAACGCCAGCCATGAACCCACCTCTTGACGTCGCAGTCCTCGGCGCGACCGGCGCGGTCGGCCAACGATTTATTCAGCTTCTCGAGGGGCACCCGTGGTTTCGCGTGCGAGAGCTGGTCGCCAGCGATCGCAGCGCGGGCCAGCGGTATGGCGACGTGGTCCGCTGGGTGCTCGGCGGTAACCCGCCGCCTCACATCGCAGATATGACCATCCTGCCGCTCGACAGCCCGCTCGAGTCGCGATTGGTGTTCTCGGCGCTGCCCGGCGACATCGCGCAGACGGTGGAATGGCGCCTGGCCGAAGCCGGACACACCATCTGCTCGAACGCCAGCGCCTACCGCATGCACGAGCACGTCCCGATTCTGTTACCGGAGATCAACGCCGATCATATCGGGCTGATCGACGTGCAGCGCGCGACCTACGGCTGGAGCGGCGGGCTGGCGACGAACTCGAACTGCACCAGCGCGCCGGTTGCCATGTCGCTCGCGCCGCTACGCCAGTTCGGGATCGAAGCGGCCCAGCTTGTCAGCATGCAGGCGATCAGCGGCGGCGGCTATCCCGGCGTGCCCGCGCTGGACATCACCGACAACGTGATCCCGTTCATCAACGGCGAAGAGCCAAAACTGGAGATGGAGCCGCGTAAGATGCTCGGCTCGCTGGTCGATGGCGGGATCGCGCTGCTAGACAGCGTCATGAGCGCGACCTGCACGCGCGTCCCGGTGCTGGACGGGCACCTCGTCGCGGTCAGCGTGCGCTTCCGCGAGCCGGTGACCGAGGCGGACCTGCGCGCCGCGTGGGACGAGTTTCGTGGGCCGGACCCGGTCCCCGACCTGCCAAGCGCGCCCGAGCAGCCGGTCGTCTTCCGCAGCGAGGCGGATCGCCCGCAGCCCCGGCGCGATCGCGACACCGGCGGCGGCATGTCGGCAGTGGTGGGGCGGCTGCGCCCCGACCCGGTGATCGGCGGGTGGAAGTTCCTGGCGCTGGCGCACAACACCGTGCGCGGCGCGGCAGGCTGTTCGATTCTCAACGCGGAGTTGCTTTCCGCGTGCGGTTACCTGTCGTAGCCGTCGAGCGCGCCGATCACGGCTTCAGGCGCCAGAGCGAGCCACGCAGCAGGAAGCGCCTCGTCCGGCACGGCGATCAAATGGGTGGCGCACGCGCAGTCCGACGCGCCGAAGCGCGGCCACGCGATCGCCGCGCCGTACACCTGCAACAGCGCCGCCGACCATGCACATTCCAGGCGCGCGTGCCCGGTCCGCACCCACACCGCGGATATGGGTACGCGCGCCGTCAGCCAGTCGATGTGCCAGCGCAGCGTCTTGTCGGCGCGCAAATGACGCCCCACGCGCGCCCGCAGCCCGCCCGGTCCGAGGGCGCTGCCGACATAGACCAGCAGGCCGGGCGGCAGCGTCCGCTCCCCGAGGCGGCCAACAGTCAGCGAAAGCGGCGCATCCAGACGTATCCAGAGGCAGTAAGTGCCTGCGTCTGATGGAATGGGATTCGCTTCTGATCGCTCAAACATAGTACGATCCTGATAAAACAATGCGCGCGAGGCGTGTTGCGACTTACGGTCCCCATGTTATTATTCAACATGGTCGCCGCATTGGTGTAACTTGACCTCATTGAGCGTGACGAACGACCATTGTCGATTCCGGTACTCGCGCGGGAAGATTGAGTGAAATTCTCTTTTCGCCGCGCCAATTATGAAAGAGAGTAAAAGCAATGTTGTACGATGCAACCAAAATCGAAGAATTCCTCGGTGAAGAGGCGGAATCGCTTCTGACCTATAAGGCCACGCGAATCCCCAAGGAAATGCTGCACCTGCCCGGCCCCGACTGGGTTGACCGCGTTTTCGCGCAGTCCGACCGGCCGATCCCGGTGCTGCGCAGCCTGCAGGCTATGTTCAGCCATGGCCGTCTGGCGAACACCGGTTACCTGTCGATCCTGCCGGTGGACCAGGGCATCGAGCACACTGCGGGCGCGTCGTTCGGCCCGAACCCGGCCTATTTCGACCCTGAGAAGATCGTCGAGCTGGCGATCGAAGGCGGCTGCAGCGCGGTCGCGTCGACCTACGGCGTGCTGGGCGCGGTCGCGCGCAAGTACGCGCACAAGATCCCGTTCATTCTCAAGTTCAACCACAACGAACTGCTGACCTACCCCAACAAGCACGATCAGATCATGTTCGCGCGCGTTGAGGACGCGTGGAACATGGGCTGCGTCGCCGTCGGCGCGACGGTCTACTTCGGCTCGGCCGAATCCAACCGCCAGTTGGTTGAGGTCAGCGAGGCGTTCGCGCGGGCGCACGAGCTTGGCATGGCGACGATCCTGTGGTGCTACACCCGCAACAGCGGCTTCAAGTCCAACGGGACGGACTTCCACACCGCCGCCGACCTCACCGGCCAGGCGAACCACCTCGGAGCGACGATTGAAGCGGACATCGTCAAGCAGAAGCTACCCGAAACCAACGCGCCTGGCTTCAAGACGCTCAAGTTCGGCAAGTGGAACGACAAGATGTACGAGCTGTCGAGCGACCACCCGATCGACATGACCCGCTACCAGGTCGCGAACGGCTATATGGGCCGCATTGGCCTGATCAACAGCGGCGGCCCGTCGTCCGGCCAGGGCGACCTCGCCGAAGCAATCCGCACCGCTGTGATCAACAAGCGCGCGGGCGGCATGGGCTTGATCAGCGGCCGCAAGGCATTCCAGCGCCCGATGGCCGAAGGCATCGAGATCCTCAACGCCATTCAGGACGTCTACCTCAACCCGGACATCACCATCGCCTAGCACTCTGCTGGGACTTGCATCCGGACAGGGGCAGCCCGCACCGAGCTGCCCCTGTTTTCATGGGGGGAGAACTCATGGGCACCTTTTCGGTAGACCTCAGCGGCAAGGCGGCGCTGGTCACCGGCGCGGGCGAGGGAATCGCCCGGGCGACCGCTCTCGCGCTGGCGCGTTCGGGCGCGGCGGTGTGCGTCAATGACTTAAACCCGGACCGCGCCGACGCAGTGGTTGAGGAAATCGAGCGTGGCGGCGGGCGCGCCTTCGCCTGGGTAGCGGACGTCTCCAACCGCTTCCAGGCCGCCGCGACGATCGAAACGCTACGCGATCACTTTGGCGGGCTGCACATCGTCGTCAACGGCGCAGGCACAGAGCGCCCCACCCCGTTCCTGAAGATTGACGAGTACGACTGGCGCCGCGTGCTGGAAATCAACCTGACCGGCGCGTTTTTCTGCACGCAACTCGCCTCGCGGGTGATGGCGGACGAAGGCGGCGGCGTGATCGTGAACATCGCCAGCCCTGCCGGATACGCCCGCGCCCATCCCGACGGTGCGGTGTACGCCGCCAGCAAAGCGGGACTGCTCGGCATGACGCGCGAAGCCGCCCGCGAGCTGGCGCCACTCGGCGTGCGGGTCAACGCGGTGTGCCCGGCGAACATCGCGGGTGAGTCCGAGCCGCCTACGCTAGAACTCGTCGCGCAGAAACGCCTCGGCCAGCCGGAAGAGGTCGCCGCCGTGGTGCTGTTCCTGTGCTCAGACGCGGCGTCGTTCATCACCGGGCAGGCGATCATCGTGGACGGCGGCGAAACGATGCGCTGAGATCAGGCGCGGGGGCAAGTTGAATCCTGCCAGCAGGTACAGTAGAATTACCGCCTGTGTCTGTTGGATAGACGCGCGATCATGACACGACACGCGAGTAAAAAGAGTTACGGATTGCCGCTTCAGGCGCTTCGTCCCGCAAGCGACCTGCGCGCGCACGGCTGCACATTTCGCACCATTCGGATTGATCAATCGCACTAATGGCTCATGGGCGCTGCCCGTTCTGAGAGGACGGAAGGATCATGCAAGCCACCGAGTACGAGAATATTCTGGTCGAGTTTCCGGCGGAACGGGTCGGCCTGGTGCGACTCAACCGTCCCCGCGCCTATAACGCGCTCAACGGCCCGCTGATGCAGGAATTGATGGACGCGCTCGCCGCGCTGGACCGCGACGACGCGATCGGTTGCCTGATCATCACCGGCAACGACAAGGCGTTTGCTGCGGGCGCGGACATCAGCGAAATGGCGCAGGCCACGCCCGTCGAGCTAGCGAAGATGAACTTCATCCACCGCTGGGAGCGGCTGCGCGCGATCACCAAGCCGGTCATCGCGGCGGTCAGCGGCTATGCGCTCGGCGGCGGGTGCGAGCTGGCGCTGGCGTGTGATATGATTGTCGCCTCGGAAACGGCGGTCTTCGGGCAGCCGGAAATTAACCTGGGCGTGATCCCCGGCGCGGGGGGAACGCAGCGACTGGCACGCGTACTCGGCAAAGCGCTGACAATGGAGATGGTGCTCAACGACCGCCGTCTGAGCGCGGAAGAGGCGCTGCAATTTGGACTGGTCAACCACGTAGCGCCGGTCGAGAGCTATTTGCAGAAGGCGATCGAGCTAGCAACGCAGATCGCGGCGCGGGCGCCGGTCGCCGTACGGGCCGCCAAAGACGCGGTCAACATGGCGTTTGAGGCGTCGCTGTCGGCAGGGCTGGCGTACGAGCGCAATCACTTCTACGCGCTGTTTGCCACTGAGGATCAGCGCGAGGGCATGGCCGCTTTTCTGGAGAAGCGCCAGCCGAACTGGCGCGGACGGTAGAAAGCCGGGCGGCCGGTGAGCGACTCGCAGACGGTCACCGTCTTCACGACCGCGAACCTGCGCGGGGCGATTGACGTGCTGCCCCGGCTGGCGTCGCTGATTCTGCGGGAGCGTCGCGCGGCACAAGGCGTTACGCTGCTACTTGACCTCGGCGACACGTGCTCGGCGGAGTCGTGGGTGTGCCGCGTCACGCAGGGGCGCGCACCGTTTCTGCTACTCGACGCGATCGGCTACGACGCTGCGTTTATCGGCGGCGAGGCGCTGACCATTCCGCCGGATGCCTTTCGCCGCCTGCGAGAGCGGATCGTGATGCCGCTGTTTCTCTGGCATCGCATGTCCGAGCTGACACGGCGCGGCGTGCAGTTCAGTTTTGCGGCAGGTCGCGCATCTCTGCCGCCCGGCACGTCTGGGTTTCGCGTCACGCGAGACGCAACCGACCTCGCCACGGCGGAAGGGAGTACAATCCTTCTGGGCGACGTTCCGGCGAAGCACGTTGGCCGGGTGGAAGTGCGCTGGCCGGAAGGCGCGCTCATCTCGGCGCAGGCGATCCCGCTCGATGATTCCGAGCCACCCGAGCCGACGGTCGCCGCCGTGTTGGACCTGGTAATCGAAGAAGCGCGCAGCTTCGCACAGCAGCAGGGGGAACCGTATGAACCAGGCTGAGCTGGTCCGCAAGCTTGACGAGCATTTCGGCGTCAACGCATACGACGAGCGGGAGCAGTGGCAGCAGAAGATCCCGCCCGCCGATATCGGCGTGTATCGTCGCTATGCCCGGCCGGAATTCTTCGAGGGTCCCTGGAACGGGCTGATGCTCGACAACGCGCTCGAAATCGATCGCGTCTACCTCATCGTGTTTCCCGGCCAGGATGTGCTGGACACGATCCTTGCGCTGGAGCTTGAGCGCGAGGCGCCCGGCGCGCTGATCTTCGCCCACCACCCGGCTGACTTTGAGGAAAGCGGGCGCGGATTTTGCGGCATCTCCGAGGCGCAGATGGAAGAACTGCGCGAGCACGACATCAGCTTTTACTCGTGCCACCAGCCGCTCGACTATCACCCTGAAACCAGCACCGTGCAGGCGCTGGTAAAAGCGCTAAAGCTGCGTGACGCCGAAGTCTTTCTCAACGAGGACGGCCATCCTGAGGGCGCGCATGGTCGCGTGGCAGACCTGGCGTTTGGCCCGTTCGCGGAACAGCTTGCCGACATCACCGACCTGCCCTATCTGCGCTACAACCAGGTTCGCTTCAACGGGCAGCCGGTGGAGCACGTCGCGCTGATTCCGGGCGGCGGCTGCCAGCCGGAGCAGCTTCTCCGCGCGCGCGACCTGGGCTGCGACACGTTCGTGACGGGGCATTGGTGGCTGACAGGCACCTATGAATACGCCGAGCAACACCGCGAGCAAATGCGCGAGCTTGTGCCAACGCTGCCGATGAACCTGCTTGGCAGCTCGCACTACGCCAGCGAGATGGTCGTGATGCGCGACGTGATGCCGGTATGGTTCCGCAACGCGGGAATCGAGGCGCGCTTCGTCAAGCAGCCGGATCCCTGGCGCTGAACAGAAGTCAAAGACAGCAAAAAGCAGCAGAGGAACAGCATAATAGCAGCTAGAGCAGCGGCGGTCACGAAGATGCGCGTGTTTCCGCCGCTTTTGCTGCTTATTCACCGCGCCAGCAACATGTGCCCGTCCAGTGCCGCGACGGTCAGGAATCCGGCGCTGAAGTGGATCGTTTCGTTGGCGTCGACGTAGACCCACCGAGCGGTCGCGCCGCCACCGTCCAGTCCGCCGGTGTACAGCTCGTGTTGCCCCAGCAAGCGCCCGTCGAACGTGTCGAAGTTCAGCAGCGTGCCGTCCGCCGTCAGCACGGAGACCAGCTTCCCCCCGCCGACCGCCAGTTGCGGCGAGCGCACACTCTCGCCGGGCAAATAGCCGATCCACTGAAGCTCGCCTGCCGGGTTGTAGGCGTAGAGTGAGCGCCCTTCCCCCGGATAGAGGTACATGCGTCCATCCCCGGCGGTGACGACCTGCGCTCCACTGGTCGCGCTGCGCGGCATCTGCACGACCGTTTGTAGCGCCAGCGTCGCGTCCAGCGTCTGGAGCGTCTCGCCTTGCAGCACGACGAAGCTGCCCGGCGAACCTGCGAACACCTGCGGGGCCGGGCTGAGCCGCGTCTCCAGAAGCATCTGCCCGTCGCGATCGAGCACGCGCAACGAGCCATCCATGCCCACAAAAGCGTAGCGATCGCCGCTGTGCGCCCACTGCGTGATCCGGCTCGACAGCGGCCCGACGCTCCACAGCGGCATCCCTTCCAGCGAATACGCCGCGACCGTGTCCCGGTTCAGCACGACGATCAACCGGTCCGCATCCAGCATTGCGCCGGGCGCAGCGTTCCCGCCGAGCAGCCACAACCCATTGACCGACCCGTTGCTGACGATCAGCACCTGGTTTTCGCTGGTGATCGCCAGCGCGCGGTTATCCGACAGGCCGATCAGATCGGTGACGCTGCCGACCGTGTCAAACCGCCACAGAGACACGCCCCCCGGCCCGACCCCTTCCAGGTAGCGGCTGTGCGGCAGCACATACTGGCCGGACGGGAGCAGCACCGGCGGCGCGGACAGCCGGTCCGTGAAGCTAATGCTGCCACGATAGGCCGGGTCGACCATCACACGCGCCCGATAGATGAAATCGACCGGGTGCAGCCATCCCAGCTCAAGCGGGTTGCGGTCGGTATAGCCGGGGCCGCCCTCATGCCGATAACGCGTGCGGACCTCGAAATGCAGGTGCGGCGCGCTGTTGTCCGGGTCGCCCACTGCGCCGACGATGTCCCCCTTCTCAACGCACGAGTCCATCGGCGGGAAGGTGTACCCGTTCATCTCTTCCATGTGCCCGTACAGTGTGTTGATCAGCGTACCGTCCGGGAAGGTGTGCGTGAGGACGACGACGCCCTTCTCCGTATCCCATCCCTCGGTGTCGCTGTACGTCACCCGTCCGCGCGCCGCCGCCACCACCGGATCGCCGTGACGCCGGAACGCAACGTCGATCCCAACGTGCAGCCCGCCCCACCGCGTGCGATAGATGCCGAAGTCCGTGCGCGAGACGTCGACATCGGGAACCGGAAAGCCGAAGTCGTCAACAATGCCGCACGGCGCGGAGATCGCCTGACCAGACTCAGACGCATGGCTGAGCGGCGCGCCGCTTCCGGGCGCGACCAGGCAACACAGAGCAAGAAGGATGGCTACTGCGGGATAAATCCGTTTCATTATGCGCGAAAACGTGACTCGTCAGCACCAAAGTTTGAGTCGCGATTGTACTTATCTTGGCCCCTGCCTGCCACCACAACAAGGGCGGCTCGTCTGAGCCGCCCCTGGAGTCCGTCGCGAACATTCCGGCTTACCCCTTCAAGCCAGTGGTGGCGATGCCTTCCGTAAACTGGCGCTGCGCGAACAGATACAGCACCAACACTGGCACCAGCGTGATTACTGACCCGGCCATCAACAAGTTCAGGTCTGACCCGGCTTCCGTCTTGAACGCGTAAAGGCCATACGAGATCGGTCGCCAGTTGTCGGTGAACGTCACCAGAATCGGCCACTCTAGCGCGTTCCACGTGCCGATGAAGGTGAACAGAATCGTCGTGACCAGCGCCGCGCGAGAGATTGGCAGCACGATCAGGAACAGATAGCGCAGGTGGCTCGCGCCGTCGATCCGGGCGGCGTCCCACAGGTCTTCGGGAATCTGCATGAAGAACTGGCGTAACAAGAAGATACTGAACGTACTTGCCAGGAACGGCACGACCAGCGCGGGCCAGTTGTCCATCCACGGCCAGACGATCGGCCCGTCCACGGTGAACGCGTCGCCCAGGCCGAGGAAGTTCTCCAGCCCGAGCGCATCGATCACGCTATAGATCGGCTTCGCAATGGCGCGGCGTGCGTCCGTGATCCCCCAGGCGTCCTGTTGCGCCGGGAAATCGACCATGAAGTAGTTGTGGATCTGCGTGACGAGCTTGCGGTTGGGAATCAGCACGACCATCGTCGGGATGAAGATCGTCGCCAGGAACAGGCTGAATAGCAGGTTCCGCCCTGGAAAGTCGATCCGCGCGAACGCATACGCTGCCATGACGGACGTGACCGTTTGCCCGATGATCGTCAGCGCCGCGATCTGCACGCTGTTGAAGAAATATTCCGAAAAGTTGGATTCATCCCACGCTTCGACATAATGCGCCGCGCCGCCCACGACGACATAACGCTTGTCGAACGGCCAGATGTTTTTCAGGCCGGGGATCTGGTTCTGGATGCGGACCTCGGCATACCCGTAACGTTGCGTGCGGAGATACTCGTCCACCGTAAGCTGGCGCTGACGGTTGCTGTTTTCAATCTGCCCGCGCACGGCGGAAAGATAGCTTGGGAACTCGTCCGAGTCGAGCAGATCCTGCAGCGTCCGGTTAAGTTCGGCCTCGGTGACTTCGGTCACCTGCAGGAACGGGATGGTAGGGAAAAACCGCCCGCGCGTGATATCGCCAACGCTTTGCAGCGACGTACTGACCATCCAGAAAAACGGCAGCACGAAGATCAGCGCGCCGAACGTCAGCACGATGTAGACAGCAATGCGAAACGGTTTGATGACAATTGGCTGGCGGCGTGGTGTCAGCGTCTCGGCGCGGGTGCCGCGCGCTTCGCCGGTTTGGGCGCGTGCAGTAGTGGTCGTCGTGCTAGCCATAGAACACCTGCTCCCTCGTGACCCGGTTCTGGATCAGCGTCAAGACCAGGATCACCGCGAAAAGCACGAAGGCCAGCGCCGCAGCATAGCCCGGATCGTTGGCCGCATAAAGCTGCTGGAAGATGTGCACGCTCATCGTATCGATCTCTTTGCCGGTCGCCTGGTCGCGCAGCACGTAGATATGGGTGAATGCCTTGAAGGTCCCGATGATGGACAGCATCGAGAGGAAGAACGTCGTCGGCGAAAGCAGCGGGAGCGTGATGTTGCGGAAGCGCGACCAGCGCCCCGCCCCATCGACCTCGGCGGCCTCGTACAGCTCACCGGGGATCGCGCCCAGCCCTGCCAGGAAGATCACCGCGTTGTAGCCCGCGAAGACCCAGATGTTGTACAGGATGACCGTCGTCAGCGCGAGGCTCGGCCCCTGCAGCGCGCTCGGGATGTGCAGCGGATCGCCGCCGAGGACGTTCTTGTAAAACAGCCGCACAATTCCGGCCGGCTCCTTCAGCCACGTAACCGGCTCTTGCCCGAACAGCCGGAGTATCTGGTTCGCCAGGCTGGTGTCGTCCAGCTTGAAGATCACGATGAAGACGGTTGCGGTTGCCACGCTCGGGGCGATGTAGGGCATGAAGTAAATGACGCGATAGAGCGACTTGCCCCACGTGATCTCCGAGAACAGCAGATACGCCAGAAACAGCCCTAGCGCCAACTGCACCGGCACAGTCCCGATCGAGTACATCGCCGTTCGCATCAGGGCGTTGAAGGTGTCGGACGCCTCGCGCCCGGCCAGCGAAACCGTCCGCGGTAGCTCGCTGATCGTCAGCCACCCGCCGACCATCAGCATCACCGCCAGCAGCAGCGTCAGCCCAAAGCCGAGCTTCGATTCGCGCTTCTGCAGGGTCTGCCAGACGTAAAACGCCACGCCGATCATCAGCGCGCCGACCGAGATCAGAAAGACCTGCGGCCAGTACAGCAACCGCGCGGCGAGCACTTCGGAGCGCATAATCGCGGGTGGCGCCGTGTCGTACACAAAGCGATACGCCAATTGGAACTGCTCTTGCGACAGCGCCCGCATCGCGTTGGCGGCCTGACGGCTAAGCTGCACCGAGCCGACCAGATAGAAGAATAGCACCGTAACGGCAAGCCCCAGCAGAACGCGCCCGTGCCCCAACCAACGGTAAATGCGCGGGTTTTCCTCGTCGTCCAGGCGATTGCGCGTGTAGGTCATCAGCGCAATGGTGACGACCCCCACGTAGAACCCGAGCGCCGCCAGAAACTGCTTCCACAGCGGCTCGGTGTGGCCCCGCACGCGGACGACGTTCTCCCCGATCTGCATCGCGTTGTAGATCTCGGTCTGCCGCAAGATCTCCGCGTCTTCTGCCGGAATGGTGACTTCAAGTTGCTCGCCCATCGGCAGGCCGGTGATCACGCCTTCGGCCACGCTGCCATCCGGCATCACGACCTGCACCCGCTGGTTGTTGACGAACGCAGCAACCAGCGCGGAGATGCGATTCACCGGTAACCTCTCAACGTATTCCGGCGCGAGCGGCGCTTCGATTTCCTCGCCGCCCACCTCGACCTGAACGATCAAGCTCTCGTCCGCCACCAGCCCTGAGATCGTGGCCTCGCCCGCCGGAATCATCACCCGCGCGTTGAGCACGTTCTGGTTGAAGATATCCGCCGCGATACGCTGAGCCTGCTCGACATCTCCCTGCAGCTCGCTGCCGGTGAAGACGATCAACAGGATCGCGAGCAGCATAAACACGCCGATGAACAGCGTCGTCGCGACGTATTGCAGGTGCTCGAACTGCCCCATGCGCGAGAGGACTCGCACCAGCGCCCAACCGACCACGCCGATAACGATCACCCAGCGGATAAATGAGAGCGCGCCGTCTAGCTCCAACCGGCGCGCCACGATCCACATAATTCCGCCCAACACGATCAGCCCGAGCGATTCAATTAGCTCCCGCTGCCGCGCCGGGGTCAGCTCGCGATGGCGATATTCGAGGACGAAGTACAGCGCGATCGCCAGCAGGAACAGGATGGTCGGCGCCGGACCAAACGAACTCACGCCAGTGACCAGATCGAACGTCATTACGATCAGCGCCATCCCGCCGAGCAAGCCGGGGATGATGTACGGCCACAGAGCAATCCCACGCGTCGCCTGCTCTTTCCAGGCGGCTGACCACATGCGATAGCCGAGGTAGAGGAGGATCAGCGCGACCGCGAACAGTAAAACATACGTCAGGCTGCCCAGCGAGCGAACGTAGTTGTCCAGCCCGACGAAGCGATTGGTAATAGGCGAGCCGGATTTCAAGCTCTCATAGAAGCCAGAGATCACCGGCCACAGCCCGAACAAAAAGGTCGCGATCAACGCCGGTAAGACGAACAAATAGCCGGTCAGCGCATCGCGCATGCGGCGGCGGCGCTTTCCGGCGATCAACGCCTGCTCGTCTTCCTGGCGCTGCGCAAGGTCCGGCGTGATTAAGGGCATCGTCATGAGGTGCGTCCTCGACAGCGCGTCTTTCTACATGTTTGCTACTTCCATGAAGGACATTCGGTCCCCTGTGCCAGTATCGGCTTCAGCCGAGACGCTCACCGTTCGACCGCGCCGCCAGCCCACATCGTTATGAGAACCATCTGCCCCTTCGAGTACTCGAATTGTAGCCAAACTATGCCAGCCAGACAATTCACTGTTAACGACCAAGAGCCATCCCGGCCACCGGGCCACTCTCCCGCAGGCGATAGACGATCATCCCTGTGCCGTAGAAGTCGGTCGGGATGAAACGCACCTGCTCATAACGCGTCATGAAGCGCGGGTCCTTCGCCAGACCGTTGCGGACGAAGCTCTCCATCAGAACCACATATTCAGGCTGGTGATCGAGGATGATCTCGGGGGGCACGGCATAGTTCGCGCCAGGGATCAGCAGCGAGGCGTCGAACGGGTAGTATGCGGTCATTTCCGGCGTCACCAGCCCGATCGTATCGAGAATGTGCGCCTCGGTGAAATAGCCGATTGCACCGATATCGCCCGCCGCCACGACCGTCTCGCGAGTGACGCCCTCAGTCGCGCGAATCCGCTCCCCAACCGCCTGATACAGTAGCTCGATCTTGTGCCATGCCATCTCCGGCGCGGGGCGGTCCGGCCCGTGATCGGGGTGCAGCACCCACGCGTTCAACGACAGCGCCAGCCACACTCCACCCGCCGCAGTCAGCACGAACGCCACGCACCGGTTGCTCCCCAGCGCGTCGACCAGCGCCCACGCGCCGATCAGGATGCTCAGGAAGTATCCGGGCAGCGGCGGGACCAGATACCAGCGGAAAATGAGCGGGTTCATCGCGCTGAACACGACAAGGTAAATCCAGGGATATACAGAGAACGGAACCAGCCGGGGCATGCGCTTTGCCACAAAGAACAGCCCGATTGCCGCCAGCGCGGGATATAGCACGATGCCGATCACAATCCCCGGAATGCCGATTGCATCGTGCTCGAAGAACGGCGTGGCGTAGTGCTGAAGCAGGCGCGTCAGGGCTTGCAGGTCGTCCACATGATAGACGACTCGCTTCGCGCCAACCGAGCTGGTTATCAGCACGCCGAAGTAGCTGAGGCTGAACAGGTGCCACGGGATCAGCAGCCCGCCGAAGATCGCCCAGGTCTGCCAGGGGATCCGCCGGATCAGCCCGGCACCGGGCGTCGCCTGCGCGCGCCACGTGGTCCACGCATGATGGAGCAGCAGCGGCCCCGCCCACAGCAGCGCGTCGATCCGCGTCAGCACGCCGAGCGCAGCGAATACGGCCATCCACCCGTCCCGCGCGAAGACATAGGCGGCCATTGCCGCAACCATCCACAGCACCGCGACGCTCGTCTCCATGCCGCCGACCGCGAACGTCACGCTCATCGGGCTGACGGCCCACAGCGCCCCGGCGATTGCCGCCACGATCACCCGCCCCGACACATGCCAGGCCAGCAACGCCAGCAGCGCGGCGGTGATCGCATCGGCGGCAGCGTTGACGACCAGCGCGAACCAGGGATACGCGTCGCTGCCGGTGATCCCGCCGATTCCCGCCATCAGCAGGGTGTAGAGCGGCGTGGTCGTGCCGAGGGTCCGCGTGCCGGGGTTGTAGACGAACCCGTTGCCTTCGACAATGTTGCGCGCGTAGCGAAAGGTGATGAACGCGTCGTCGATGGTGCGCGGCTGCGGCACCACGCGCAGCGCGAAGGCAAGCCCGGCGACGATCAGCATGCATGCCAGCAACGCGCGAACGCCAACGCGGAGTCGATCAGTGGGAATGGCAGCCGCCAACAACGCACTCCTCAATCAGCGAAAACGGGTAACGCTGGCGCGATCTTAGTCGTAGCCCGGCGGCGGCGCAAGCCCCGGCGGCACACGGCCCGTATCCGCCCGAAAACAGCCTTGACAATGCCCCGCCTGACCAGTAGAATGTGGGTCACCTTAACAACCCATGCACGTGCCAAAAGCAACGAACGGAAGTAGTACGCCATCGTCGCAGTGAGCCGGAGACAGTGCAAACCCGGCACCGCGCCCGCGACGAGCGCGCAGGCGGAACTCGTCCGGGAGCTGCGTCGCCGAACCGAGTAAGCGGCGCCGGTCGCGCCCGTTATGCGCAATGAGTGGGTGGCACGCCACACAACTATGGGCCTGTAGCTCAGTTTGGGAGAGCACCACAATGGCATTGTGGGGGTCAAGGGTTCGAGTCCCTTCAGGTCCACTTGTAAGTTGAACGGCCATCAATCAGGGTGGTACCGCGGAGTCCTCTTCGCCCCTGGCAGCAGGGAGCGTTGCGAAGAGGGCTTTTTTGTCGTTCTGAGACAAAACACATGCCGTCGAGATGGTGTACAATCTCAGGCATAGCCCGACGACATAGACGTATCGTTATCTTGAGGACATATCGATGACGACATCACACCAACGCCCGCTGGCCGAGCGACTTCGTAAGCTTTTGACCATGCTCCGCGAGGCGCTGCAACCGCGCCAGCCTGCCCGCATCCCGGTGCCGGTCCGCGACGAGATCATCCGGCGGCGGTAACCGGCTTCCCGGGAATAGTCAGAGCGCGCCAACTATCCGGCGCGTGCGGACAGGCAGCCGCTGAGCGTGAAACTGGCTGTTCGCCACGCGTCTGCGCATAGTGTGTCTGGGATCGGCCCAGCCCGCACACGGCGAACAGCCGGGCGGCTGGGCCGCTTGTGTGAGAGAGCAAAGAAGGCGATCAATTCAGTAACGTGAGAAGGAAGGAGCGGACGCCATGACCCATCATCCATCGTCCTGCGTCATCATCCCGGCGCGCGCCTGCCTTCTCGCGGACCGCCCGCCTACCCCGTCACCAGCCCGTTGATGTCAATGGGCGCACCGGACGTTTGGCATCATCACACGCGCTGACGAGTAAACTCGCAATGGAGCGAAAGGTCACGAATGGCTGAGAAATACGTTCCGCAAGAAATTGAACCCCGCTGGAGCGCCGAATGGGAGCGCCAGGGCGCCAACCGGTCCGTCGTGGACCCGTCTCGCCCGAAGCATTATGCGCTGACCATGCTGCCCTACCCCAGCGGCGATCTGCACATCGGTCACTGGTACGCCATGACGCCATCCGACGCCCGCGCGCGCTGGATGCGGATGCGCGGCTATAACGTGCTGTTTCCGATGGGCTTTGACGCGTTCGGCCTGCCCGCCGAGAACGCGGCCATTCAGCGCAACATCCACCCGAAAGAGTGGACCTATCGCAACATCGACAATATGCGTCGCCAACTGCGGACGATGGGCGCGATCTTCGACTGGGAGCGCGAAGCCATCAGCAGCGACCCGGAATACTACAAGTGGACGCAGTGGTTCTTCCTGCAGTTCTACAAGCACGATCTGGCCTACCGCCAGAAGGCGGCGGTCGACTTCTGCCCGAACTGCAATACCACGCTGGCCCGCGAACAGGTGTGGGGTGAGGACCGCCACTGCGAGCGCTGCGGCACGCCGGTGATCAAGAAAGAACTGGAGCAGTGGTTCTTCCGCATCACGCGCTACGCCGACGAGCTGCTGGACTATACAGAACTACACTGGCCGGAGCGGGTCCGCGCCATGCAGACCAACTGGATCGGCCGGAGCGAAGGCGCACACGTCACCTTCACCACTGAGCAGGGCGACCCGATCACCGTCTTCACGACACGGCCTGATACCCTGTGGGGTGCGACGTTCATGGTGCTGGCGCCGGAGCATCCGCTGGTCGACAAGATCACCACGGACGAGCAGCGCGAGGCAGTCGAGGCATACGTCGCCGCCGCCGCTCGCAAGAGCGAGATCGACCGCACGGCCGAGGGCAAGGCCAAGACCGGCGTCTTCACCGGCGGCTATGCGATCAATCCGGTCAACGGGGAGCGCATCCCGATCTGGATCGCGGACTATGTGCTGATCAGCTACGGCAGCGGCGCGATCATGGCCGTGCCCGCGCACGACCAGCGCGACTTCGAGTTCGCCCGCCAGTACAACCTGCCGATCCGCATCGTCATCCGGCCCGAGGGCGTCGAAGACCTGGATCCGGACAAGATGACCGAGGCGTGGCCCGGCGAAGGCGTGATGGTCAACAGCGGTCCGTTCGACGGCACGCCCGCCCGCGCAACCGACGACGGCAAGAAGAACGAAGCGGTCGGCGTGGTCACCGCATGGCTGGAAGAGCAAGGCATCGGCAAGGGCGCGGTCAACTATCGCCTGCGCGACTGGCTGATCAGCCGCCAGCGGTATTGGGGCGCGCCGATTCCGATGGTCTACTGCGAGCAGTGCGGCGTCGTACCCGTCCCTGAGGACGAGCTGCCCGTGTTACTGCCGGAAGACGTCGACTTCAAGCCGACCGGCGAAAGCCCGCTGCGCTATCACGAGAGTTTCCTGAACACGACCTGCCCTCAGTGCGGCGGCCCGGCCAAGCGCGAAACCGACACGATGGACACCTTCATGTGCTCGTCGTGGTACCAGTATCGCTACCTGAGCCCGCACTACGACGAAGGGCCGTTCGACCCGCAGGAAGCCGCGTACTGGCTGCCGGTCGACCAGTACACGGGCGGCATCGAACACGCGACGATGCACCTGATGTACACGCGCTTCTTCACCAAGGCCATGCGCGACTGCGGCATCTTCGAGCCGACAAAAAAGGCGGCGCGCGCCATCGGACGCGACACGACGCACCTGTTCGACGAGCCGATGATCGCGCTGTTCAACCAGGGCATGATCCTGGGCGAGCCGCGCGACGGCGATCTGATCGTCGCCACAGGCGAGTTCGAGGGCAGCAAGCTGAACGCCTCGCACGTCCGTGTCGTGAAGTCGCTGGACGGCGTCGACAGCTCGCAGCCGGGAACCGTCGTGGGCGAGGTGCTGTCGCGCAAGGAGCTGGTGCTGAACGTTCAGACACCGGATGGTCGCTCGGTGGTGGTGGACACCGACGAGAACACGACGTTCGACGTGCCGGGCATCGGTCCCGATGCGACGATCGAGGCGATCCGCTACCGGCTGGACGTCGAGAAGATGTCCAAGAGCAAGGGGAACGTCGTCGCACCGGACGAGCTGGTTGCGACCTACGGCGCCGATGCGGTCCGCGCCTACCTGATGTTCGCGTTCCGCTGGGAGCAAGGCGGCCCGTGGGATAGCAAGGGCATGCAGGGCGTGGTGCGCTGGCTGAACGACGTCTGGACGCTGGCGCTGGAAGGCATCAGCGGGAACCAGCCGGATCCTGCCGCCGAGCGCGCGCTGCGCCGCAAGGTCCACCAGACGATCAAGGCAGTGGGCGACGGGCTGGAAAGCTTCGGCTTCAACACGGCGGTCGCCGCGCTGATGGCCCTGCGCAACACGCTGGAAGACGTCCAGCGGCAGGACAACGTCAGCCGCGAAGCGTGGGACGACGCGATCCGCCACATGCTGCTGCTGATGGCGCCGTTCACGCCGTTTATCAGCGAGGAACTGTGGCAGCGCATCGGCGGCGAGGGCAGCGTCCACATGCAGCCGTGGCCGGAGTACGATCCCGAAGTAGCCGCCGAGGACGAGATCACGCTGGTCGTGCAGATCAACGGTAAGGTGCGCGACCGCATCCAGGTTCCAGCGAACATCAGCGAGGAAGACGCCAAGCGGATCGCGCTGGAGTCGCCCGCCGCGAAGCGTTACATGGACGGCAAGCCGCCGCGCAAGGTGATCTACGTCAGCCAGCGCGGTATGGTGAACATCGTCGTGTAAAGGCGAGAAGCGGCTCCAAGCAGCCATAATGCAGCAAAAAGCAGCGAGGACGGACGAACCGCTCTCGCTGCTTTTTCTGTACTTAGCTGTCTTTCGCTGTCTCTAGCTCAAAGAAAATGTCGCACCGTCGCGGTAGACGTCCTGCTGCTCAACGCTGCGATAGACGGTGACCTCGCCCTTTCCGCTGACGTCATACGTATTGTCCGGTTTCCACGTCACATACGTCAGATCGTCAATGCCGAGAACCGTCACGCCTTCCGGCAGGTCCGCGAGCAGCCGGTCCGGCGAGAGCCGCATCTGCACCAGCGAGTGATGCGGGATCACCGCAAGCTGTGGCGCGAGGCCCAGCCCTTGCTCCCACACACCGCCAAGCCAGAACACCGCGCCGACCCCCATCGCGCCTGCGCCGGACGCCATCACCACGGCGGTCCGCTCTTCGATCGCGCGATGCAACGCGGCTTCGGTCTTCGTCCCTTTCAGGCGCTCAACCATATCGAGCGCGCTGCCGTCGATCAGCACCAGCCCGGCGACCTGGTCCAGAACCTCGGTTTCCTGGCGCATCTCGGCGGCCTGGCGCGAGTTAATCTGCGTCGCCTCGGCGAAGGTGCCGAGGTTGCTGAAGTAGCGGGCCACCCGCTCGGCCTCGCGCTGGTTGCCGGACACATCCGCCGCAGGGATCACGACCACGCGCGGCCGGGCATGCACGCGCCGGATCAGCCGCAGCCAGCCGCTATCGAGCGATTTCGCCGGGGCGGTGAACGCTTCGCCGCCATTCAGGACAAGAAACCCGTGCATCACGCTGCCTTTCGTGGAAGCCGTTAGCAGTTAGCGATTAGCGGTTAGCAGAGGCAAAAGCCGGGGCGTTTGCCGCTCGCAGACCGCCACCCTCAAAGGCTCTTGTGTGCGCCCTATCAGAACGTATGGGATTCGTGCAGTGGGCGCAACATTGGCTAATGGAGAATTAGAGTCAGCGATTAGCAGAGGCGCTTAGCTCATCGCTAACGGCCCGCGCTAATCGCTCGCTGTGAACCCGAGGCAACCTGTAAGCCGCGTTCTGTGTCGGCCGAAGCCGGTGGTGATCATCTCTCTCGAAGGCCGGTTACCCGACCCCTCTAGCGGCCTACCCGGAACTGATAGCGGGACGGGCAGCCCCTCGTTCCTGCTTGGCCTTGCTCCCGGTGGGGTTTGCCTAGCCGCGGACGTCACCGCCCGCGCTGGTGCGCTCTTACCGCACCGTTTCACCCTCACCCCTCTTGCGAGAGGCAATACACTTCTCTGTGGCACTCTGCCGTCGGGTCACCCCGCCTGGCGTTTCGCCAGCACCGTGCCCTGTGGAGCGCGGACTTTCCTCATCTCGCACGCGGCGAGACGCGATCACCCGGTCGCCTCAGGTTCGCGGCTCATTATACCATAGCCGCCCGGCTCACTCCATTTGATCCACGTAAGCGCACAGGGCGTGCCAGTGGGACTCGTCCCAATAGCGCCGCGCTGCGCCCGACGTGGATGGCAGCACGAAGACCGCCGTCGAGCCGATCCGCTTGTCCTGCAACCCGTAGGCGAGATCGGTCCGCCCGAAAAACTCCTGCGCGGCGCGCTTGCCAACGAACGCCACCACCTTCGGCGCGAACCGCTCGATCTTGGCACGCACGCCCACAGGGTCGAAGTCGCCCGGCCGCAGAATGTCGTCGTTGCCCACCCGCTCCGGCGCCATACCCGTCAGGCCGATGCCATACTGCGGCAGCGTGCGGAACTCCTGCGGGTCAAGGCGGCGTGGCGTAAACCCTGCCTGGTAGAGAATGTCCCAAAAGCGATTCCCCGGCCCGGCGTAGGGCGCGCCCACCTCAGCCGAGCGGCGGCTGGCGGCCGTGCCGATAAACACGACCACCAGCCCAGGCTGCAGCGTATCCGGCAGAATCGGCACGCCTTAACGCTCCGGTTCGATCACTTCCAGGCCGCCCATATACGGCCGCAACACTTCGGGGATCACGACGCTGCCATCCGCCTGCTGGTAGTTTTCGAGGATGGCGATGAACGGGCGGATGATCGCCAGACCGGAGCCGTTGAGCGTGTGGACGAAGCGCGGACGGCCGCCATCCGCCGGACGATAGCGGATGTTCGCGCGGCGCGCCTGAAAATCGCGCGTGTTACTGCACGAGCTAACTTCCAGCCACTCTCCGCTGCCCGGCGCCCACATCTCGATGTCGAACTTGCGGCTGGCGGAGAAGCCCAGGTCACCGGTGACAATCTCGACGCGCCGGTACGGGATCTTGAGCAGCGCGCAGATCGCTTCGGCCGACTCGACCAGCGACATCAACTCATCGTTGCTCGTCTCGGGCGTGGTGAACTTATAGAGCTCCACCTTTTCGAACTGGTGGACCCGCTTCAGCCCGCGCACGTCGCGCCCGGCGCTCATCTTCTCGCGGCGGAAGCATGGCGAATGCGCCACGTAATACAGCGGCAGGTCAGCTTCGTCGAGGATTTCGTCGCGGTGCATGTTCGTCAGCGCGACCTCAGCCGTGGGCAGCATGTACAGCTCCGACTCCGCATCGAAATACACCACATCGCGGAACTTCGGGAACTGCGCCGAGCCGAACATCGCCTCTTCGCGCACCATGAACGGCGGGTAAATCTCGGTGTAACCGCGCGCCGTCTGCACGTCGAGCATCCACATGCTCAGCGCGCGATACAGGCGCGAACCCATCCCGCGCAGGATGTAGAAGCGTGTTCCGGAGAGCTTCACACCGCGCTCAAAGTCGATCAGACCCAGCGCCGGACCGAGATCCCAGTGCGGCTGCGGCGTGAAGTCGAACGTCGGCATCTCGCCCTGCACCGGATGGATCACGTTCTCGTCTTCGCTCAGCCCGACGGGAGTTTCCGCGTCTGGCATGTTCGGGATCCAGAGCATTTCCTCGTCGAGTGCCTGCTCCACCTCGCGGATCTCTGCGTCGAGCGCGCTCACGCGGTCGCCCTGCGCGCGGAGCGCATCGGTCAGTGCAGCGAGCGCTGCGGCGGGCGCGTCGTCGTCCAGCGCGCCGTCCGCTTCCGGCGGATTGTTCAGCGCCTCAAGCGCCGCATCGGTCTGATCCGCTTCGATTGCAGCGATCGCGGCGCGCGCGCCACCGACGATCTGCGCCGGGGTAAGCTGCTTGCTGCCCCGGAAGCGCCCCATCTGTTTGTTCAGACGGTTGCGATCCGCCTTGAGCGCTTCGACGCGGGTCAGCAGCTCGCGCCGCTGGCGGTCGAGCGCGACCACCCGGTCAATGCGTTCCAGCGCGGACGGGTCGTTCAGCTTGCGAATCTGCTCTTTGACCCAATCCGGATTTTCACGAATGAGATTGATGTCGATCATGCCTTTTCACTCCACCACTCAACAAAACGGCGCTGTGCGCTGGTATACCTGTCCGCGCTTACCGGCGACGGGACGAGCGCGGGCGCCTGTCTGACCGCCGCGCGGGCTTGCGCTCGGCAGGCGGCGGGCGATCGTCGTCGCGCGGGCGGGTGAAGTCCGCATACAGGCGCAGCGCCGCCAGCGCCAAACCGATAATCACGACCGCCAGCACGAGGCCGTTCCACACATCCGGCGTCATAAAGTCCAGCGACATTTCCGCGTCTCCCAACAAAAAAGCCCCCTGCCCGGACAATTGCCAGGACGAGGGGACTCGTGGTGCCACCTGGATTCGCTCGCGTCTCGCGGCGCAAGCCTCGGTGAGTGCGTCAGCACTCTGGCGCGGTAACGGGCGCTCCCGGCCAATCTTAGCGCATGGGGTCGAAAGGCGACTATTCAGAGGTGGAACTTCGACCGTGCTGGCTGCCGCCTTGCACCACCCGGCGACTCTCTGAAAGCCCGGCGCGGCCTACTGGCCTCGTCAAAGTCGTTCGTATTGTTCGGTTGGAACTGCCGTGCAGTGTAACAAACGGCGCATCGGCTGTCAAGCAGCGCGCGAAGTCAGCGAAATGGTATCAAGAAAATTCCCACAATTATTGAACCGATCACATCGCAAGCGGGTAAGTATTATGGGTGAGTGTCCTGAGCACGCACGGAGAGCCTCATAAGCTGTGGACCACCCGCCCTCAACGCAGAGCCAACCTTGATTTTGGGATTGTGCACAAAAGCCTTGCACGCGGCTAGCAAGTCGCATACAATCCCGCGCAATTTTGGGGCAGCACACGCATTGTGTGAAGTGACCGCTCGTCTGTAGGACCTGGTGAGCGGCAAAGGAGAGTGCGCTTTTGACCGTCCTGATGGAGGTGAAAAACCTCAAGACTGAGTTCCATACCGAGGAAGGGACCGTTTACGCCGTCAACGGCATCTCGTACACCCTGAACGAGGGCGAGACGCTGGGTGTCGTGGGCGAGAGCGGTTGCGGCAAGAGCGTGCATGCGCTCTCAATCATGGGCCTAATCCCGCAGCCGCCCGGCAAAATCACCGGTGGCGAAGTCATCTTCCGCGGCCGCGACCTGCTCAAGCTTTCCAAGAACAAAATGCGTCTGGTCCGTGGGGCCGAGATCGCGATGGTCTTCCAGGATCCGATGACCTCGCTCAATCCGGTGTTGACCATCGGCCGCCAGATCACCGAAGCTTTGAAGCTGCACCTCGGCATGGATAACGAACAGGCGCGCGCCCGCGCGGTTGAGTTGCTGACCATGGTCGGCATCCCTTCCGCGGCGGACCGCCTGGACGATTACCCGCACCAGTTCTCGGGCGGAATGCGCCAGCGTGTGATGATCGCGATGGGCCTGTCGTGCAACCCGCAGCTCCTGATCGCCGACGAGCCGACCACTGCGCTCGACGTGACCATCCAGGCGCAAATCCTTGATCTGGTGCGCCGCCTGCGCGACAAGATCGGCATGGCGATGATCTGGATCTCCCACGACCTGGGCGTCGTTGCCGGGCTGGCAGACACGGTCAACGTGATGTACGCCGGTTACATCATCGAGCGCGGCAAGGTGAAAGACGTTTATCACGACCCGCGCCACCCGTACACCCTCGGCCTGCTCGGTTCGCTGCCCCGGCTGGACCGCAAGAACGAGAAGCTGTTTTCGATTGAAGGCTCGCCGCCGGACATGCGAACCCTGCCGAAGGGCTGCCCGTTCGCGCCGCGATGCATTTACCGGATTGACAAGTGTGAGGAGAATCCGCCGCTGATCCCGGTGGCGGACGGATCGGAAGATCATATCGCCGCCTGCTGGGTGGACGTACGTAAAGAGGAACCGGAATATGAGCCAAGCACTGAGTGAGCTGAAAGCCGCTCCTGGCAGCGCGACGAAATCATACGAGCAGGGTAAGGAAGTTCTGCTCGAAGTCACCAACCTGAAGAAGTATTTCCCGATTAAGTCGGGCATCCTCTTCCAGCGTGAGGTGGCAGCGGTCAAGGCGGTCGATGGCGTCAGCTTCAAGGTCTACAAGGGCGAAACGCTGGGCCTGGTAGGCGAAAGTGGCTGCGGCAAGTCGACCACCGGCCGCACGATTCTCCAGCTTTACCGCCCGACCTCGGGCAGCGTGAAGTATCGGGGCCAGGAGATCACCGAGCTCAAGGGCGAGGCGCTGCGCCGTATGCGCCGCGAGATGCAGATGATCTTCCAGGACCCGTACGCCTCGCTGAACCCGCGTATGTCGGTCGGGCGTATCGTGGCGGAGCCGCTGGTCGTCCACAACATCGGCACGAAGAAAGAGCGCGAAGAGCGCGTCGCCGAGCTGCTGGAAATGGTCGGCCTCAACCCGTATTTCGTGCGCCGCTACCCGCATGAGTTCTCCGGCGGGCAGCGTCAGCGTATCGGCTTGGCTCGCTCGCTGGCCCTCAACCCGTCGTTTATCGTCGCGGACGAGCCGATCTCCGCGCTGGACGTGTCGATCCAGGCGCAGGTCGTCAACCTGCTGGAGCGCCTTCAGGAAGAACTGGGCCTGACCTACCTGTTCATCGCCCACGACCTGAGCATGGTGCGGCACCTGTGCGACCGCGTCGCCGTGATGTACCTCGGCAAGATCGTCGAACTGGCGGAGAGCGAGGAACTGTATACCAACCCGCTCCATCCGTACACCCAGGCGCTGCTGTCTGCGGTGCCCGTGCCTGACCCGTCAGTGGAAGAGAAGCGCCAGCGCATCATCCTGAAGGGTGACGTGCCGAGCCCGATCAACCCGCCGAAGGGGTGCAACTTCAACACCCGTTGCCCGGTGTCAGTCGACGTTTGCTTTGACACCGATCCGGAGTTGGTCGAAGTTCTGCCGGGGCACTGGGTCGCCTGCCATCGCGTGATCTAGTTTCCTCCACCGGCTTAACCCTGCCGCCCGGCACCCTATACAGGCCCGGGCGGCAGTAGTTCTTTTTCAGCGAAACAGTGTATTGAAACGGCCCTGTTAAAACGCATCAAAACTTGCGACGTTATTCGATCCTAATTCTTTCGGCAATTTCATTGAACCCATCAGGCAGCCACGCCGTTTCGAAGGAGTCGCACCATGGCAGTCGCGGAAGGCGCAGAGCCAATTAGCCTCGCGAGGGCGGCAAAAGAATCGAACCCCTGGCTCGATGCCTGGCGCTTGTTTCGCCGGAACAAGATGGCGTTACTGTCGCTGTGTATTATTGGCATCATTGTTCTGATTGCTATCTCCGCCCCGCTCCTCACCCGCCTCGACCTGATCGATGCGCGTGGCGGTGAAGCCGCGCGCCACACGGTCAACCCTGTGAACCTTCCCCAGGTGGACTCATATCCCGATCCCGGCACGTGCGCCCGTGACGGCCAGGATCAGAATCCGTACTGGTGCAGTTGGCTCAGTGACGAAGCGCGGGCTCGCGTTCAAAACCGGCACTGCTTCCGCCCCGCCCCCGATCCGACCCAGCCGCAGTGGTGCTATCTGCTCGGCGGGGACAGCACCGGCAAAGACTGGCTGACGCAGACGATCTACGGCGCGCAGGTGTCGCTGGCGGTGGGGGTCGTCGGCGCGACGATGAGCCTGATCGTCGGCATGATCTACGGCCTGATCGCCGGTTTCTACGGCGGACGCGTCGACAATATCATGATGCGCATCGTGGACTTTATGTACGGCATCCCGTCGCTGGTGCTGGTGATCCTGCTGCAGGTGTACTTCACCGAAGTCTCGCGCGAATACCAGAACTCCGAACGCGGCGGCCTGGTCGGCGCTGTGCTGGAGCTTAACAAGGATATGGGCGGGCTGTTGTTCCTGTTCATTGCGCTCGGCGCGCTGAGCTGGATCGGTATGGCGCGTCTGACGCGCGGGCAGGTGCTCTCCTATCGCGAAAAAGAGTTTGTCGAGGCGGCCCGCGCGGTCGGTGCAAGCAACCGCCGGATCATCTTCGTGCACCTGCTGCCGAACGTGATCGGCCCGTTGATCGTCGCGGAGTCGCAGGCGATCCCCGGCTACATTCTGACCGAGGCGGCATTGAGCTTCATCGGCCTCGGCGTGCAACCCGGAACGCCAAGCTGGGGCGCCATGATCAGCGAGGTGCGAACGCGCGGCGGCTTCTTCTCGAACCGCTTCATCCTGATCGTCCCAAGCATCGCACTCGTGCTAACCACCCTATCGTTTAACTTCCTGGGCGACGGCTTGCGCGATGCCTTCGACCCACGCCTGCGCGGCACGTAGTACGCGCCCATCGCACCCGGACGAGGAGAAACCCGACGTGACGCACTCGACACGAGTTTCCGGTGCCCTGCTGGTGGTCGTGACAAGCCTCATCCTGGCGACCCTGGCCTGCTATTCAGGCCAGATCCCCGGCCTCTTCGAGCTAACGCCATACTACACGCCCACGCCCATGCCGACGCCAGCCGAATCCCGCTTGAAAGTCGGCGACGAAGCTTTCGCGCCCCAGGAACCGGGACGCCCATTCTTCTACCTGACGATTTACCCGGAGCCGCTCGCCAATAACGTGCTGAACTCGAAGGCGCTGTGTAACGGCAACTCCACAGCGACCGTGTTGTATGCGGCTCAGGCGCCCGACAATCAGGTGTATTACCTGGTGGACTGTGTCGGCTCGGTCGGCTGGGTAGAAGAACATCGCCTCGCGGGGCCGCTTCGCTTCGAGCGCAACGACCTCGCGCTGGCGGTCGCGCCCGCCGGAGAGCAACGCGTCACCATGCTGGATGAGTTCACGCTCCAGCCCGCGCCGGTCTTCCTGCAGCAGTGCATGAGCGGCTCGATCGTGCCCGTGCTGGATATTAAGGTCGCGGATCAGAACGCGGACGGCGTCAAAGAATTGTATTACCAGATCGACTGCCCGCGTGGCACGCGCGGCTACGTCGAAGGCACGCAGCTTCTCGGCCCGCTGGAAATTAACGTGGGCGATCGCGCGCTGGCCGTTCTCGGTGAGTCGGATGAGGACGAGATATACCAGCTTGCCGCTGAGCCCGGCCCCGTCAGCGCCGATAACGTGGTCGAAGGCGCGTGCGTCGAAGGCGACGTGCTGGTAGCCGAAGAGGCGCGCGTCGTGGACGACACGATTTACTATCGGATGACGTGCGGTGACATCAACGGGTGGACAACCGACGACCGCTTCATCGGCCCGTTCCTGTTTGACATCGGGCAGAATGCGCTGGTGCAGGTCGAGCCAATCGCCAGCGTCCGCACCGAGGACGATCCGCCCCTGGAAGAAGAGGGCGAAGAGATTCTGGTCGAAGACGCGCCCGCTTCCACCTCGGCAGAGCCGGAGATCGTCTACACAGTGCCGCCCGCCTTCCTGACCTCTGCCGCCGGACCGGCCGTGTTCGAGACAGAGGAAACGGAGAGCAACGTCGTCGGCGTCTGCCCGAACCGGTCGGTGGCGACCATCAGCAGCTACGCCGGAACGAACGGGCAGATTTACTACGAAGTGACGTGCATGGGCTGCCCGGCAGATCAGGTGCAGACCGAGCAGCGGCCCACCATCATCGACGGCGTGGCGAACATCGCAACCGTTTCCATTTGCCCGGAAACGCAGGAGATGAGCGGCTGGCTCGATCAGGAGACACTGCGCGGCCCGCTACCGCTGGTGCCCGGCGACAGAGTCCAGATCGTGGAAACCAGCCCGACGATCCAGACGACCGATGAAGGCGAAACGTTCGTCCGCCTGCCGATCACGACCAGCGGCGCGTTCGCGCTGACGCCGAGCAGCCAGCATGTCGAGTTCGCGGGTCGCTGCCCGATTGACTCAGAGTTCACCGTGGTCGATTTCGCGACTGAGAAATCGCGCACCGGCACCGGCCTGACGTTCTACTTCAAGATCGAATGCACCGGCCAGCCTGCATCCTATACGCAGGTCGATCAGGCCGGGCGCACAAGCTCATCCCAGGTCACGTTCAATGTGGACGCAAGCGAAACGATCGCCGGCTGGGTGCTGGCACGTGACCTGGTGCGGATCGAATCATGAGCCGCAAAAGGATGTCTGGGCAGCATCGGCTGCTCTCGCTGAGAACCGGTTGGGACCACAGACGGGTATGAGGCCATGAGCGCGACGACGAGAACACTTGCGCAACAACGCCAGGGCATCGTGAAGACGACCATCAACCGCGTCGTCCGCGTGTTGGGTGGCGCCAGCATGTTGAAGTTCCTGGTCCGGCGACTGCTGGCCGCCATTCCGGTCCTGTTCGCGATCATGCTGGTGACGTTTGTGCTGATCCACGCCATGCCCGGCGGCCCGTTCAACGCTGTGGGCCAGCGGCGCATGCCCGATTACATGGTCGAACAGCTCAAGGAAAAGTTCGGCCTGAACAAACCGCTGTTCTTCAACACGCCGAACGATGGCTACTACCCCGATGGCGATGACTGGAAGATCATCGGCTATCATGACGAGGTCGTCACCACCGGCGGCGGTCAGACCGGCGGCGTGCGCTCGGAAACGCGCAGCGTGCTACGGGTAGACCTGCTGGACTCGCAGTTCTTCAACTACGTATGGGGCGCGCTACAGCTTGACTTCGGCCCCTCGCTCAACATCGCGCTGCGCGACCAGAACGTGCAGGTTGGCGACGAGATCGCGCGGCGGCTGCCTGTGTCGATGCAGGTCGGCATCTTCGCGGTGATCCTCGGCTTCGCGCTAGGTATCCCGCTGGGCGTGCTGGCGGCGATCTACCACAACAAGGCGATCGACTACGCCGCGATGTTCTTCGCCGTGCTTGGGCAGGCGACGCCCTCGCTCGTCATCGCACCGATACTGATCATCATATTCGCAGTCGAGCTCCAATGGGTACCGGTGATCGACCAGCGCAACCAGTGGCAGGCCGGGCCAGAGTTCTCGCTGTACTACCTGCAAATCCTCGCGCTGCCGGTCATCACTCTCGCAACCGGCATGAGCGCGGGTATCGCACGCCTCACCCGCGCCAGCCTGCTTCAAGTGCTCAACGAGGACTACGTCCGCACGGCGCGTGCGAAAGGTCTGCGCGAGCGGGTCGTCATATACGTTCACGCGCTCAAGAACGCCCTGATCCCGGTGGCGACCATCATCGGGCCGCTGCTGGCGGGCGTGCTGACCGGTACGTTCATCGTGGAGCTGATCTTCACGATCCCGGGGCTGGGCAAGGTCTTCGTAGACAGCGTCACCGCGCGTGACTACACGATGATCATGGGCGTGTCGCTGCTGTACTCGGTGTTCCTGATCCTGGGGAACATCCTGGTGGATATCATGTACACCTGGCTCGACCCGCGCATCCGGTTCGATTAGGTGCAAACTCGTTCAGGCAAATTGCAGGGGTGCGGCGCCAACCGCATCCCTGCTTTTTTCCGCCGTGTGCCCGTCGATCAGTTGTCGATTGCGGCTGGATCGCTACAATTGAACGCTACCTACAGGCGTAGCGCCGCGCGCCCCACGACGCACGCGCCTGCAAGCGCACGCCGTGCCGCCAACCGGTTCGCACACCGGTCGCAGGGAGCTGATCTGTATGCCATACGGCCGCATAGACGTCTACTGGCCCGACGGTCCGATCGAGAGCTACCAGCTTAACAAACCGACCACCGCCATCGGCCGTTCGACCGGCAACGACATCGTCCTCGACACGACGGCTATTTCGCGCTATCACATCACGCTCACTGTTAAAGACCAACGCGTTTTCCTCGAAGACCTGCAATCCGTCAACGGCACGTATGTCGATGGCGTCCGCATCCAGGCGAACGATCCGTACCCTCTGCGCGGTGGCGAAGAAATCCAGATCGGCGACATCCGGCTGGTCTTTCACTCCACGGCGGACCTGACCAGTGAATTCGGCGACACGACCCAGCGCATCATCCTGTCGCAGTTGACGTACCGCGTCGAGATGGAAGCGCCGGACATGCGCGTCGCGCCCGGCGCGCATATGCAGGCCGTCCTCAAAATCGAGAATCTGGGCGATAAAGCCGATCGCTACTTTGTGGAGCTGGAAGGGCTGCCAAAGACGTGGGTTCGAATCGACCGGCTGGAGCTGGAAATCGACCCAGGCGACACGGC